>ERZ779888.612-NODE-612-length-41599-cov-6.390357_pt1 | contig 41599 bp, 35 predicted proteins | sample MGYA00511245_ERZ779888 | MGnify/ENA primary metagenome ERZ779888 (study PRJEB29588, sample SAMEA2155255) | human gut metagenome | biome: human gut; feature: human-associated habitat; material: faeces | place: Denmark | collected 2008/2010 ...
TTTATTATGCTTCAAAAGTTGTAAAGTGCTGTTAATATATAGAAATGTGTTTTTTATGCAGCAACCATAAAAAACGAATGCGTCTGATAAAGTCTAAATTTTCTTCTATAAAATCTTTTTGTTCTTTCTTTATCGAATAGACCTTATATTGGCTATTATCTTCACGGATAAAATGAAATAATTCACGTGCCAACTTTCTATTCAGCCTTTTAATATATACAGGATTTTTCATTCCATCTAATCGTATAAGATCATCTCTCAATTTTTCTGTACAAATACAAATATCCAAAAATCGCTTATGTCCACCATGAGTCGTACTTGTAGGATTTTTATAGTAATAGTATAGGCACTTATCTGTTATCATGATTCGCTGACTTCGATAAAGATAGCGTCCAGAAACATAATTATCTTGTGAATGACACCTCTCTGGAGATACAATTCTCATTACAATGTCGCGACGATACACCGCATTCCAAACGACCTTACAAAGAAATTCTGTAAAATATAATTCAAAAACATGGTTTCCCATAATAACAGTATTTGCTATTCCATCATGTGGCAAAATAGGATCTTCATTTTTCCCATCTGAGCCTATAACAGAGCAGCGTGCCATATCCAATTGATTTTGCTCCATCATAGTAATTAAAGTTTTATACATATCCGGATGAAGCCAATCATCGCTGTCAACAAAAGCGATATATTCTCCTTTAGCAAAAAGAAGGCCATTATTTCTCGCGCCACTCAAGCCTTCATTTTCCTGATGCACTGCTATAATCCGTGAATCACGGACTGTATATTCATCACAAATATCACCACACCGATCCGGTGATCCATCATCCACCAAGATAATCTGTAAATTTTTATAAGTTTGTTTACAAATGGAATCTATACAGCGTCGCAAATATGGTTCCACTTTATAAACTGGAACAATAACGGATAACAAGCCTTTTTCACTCATAACAGACATCCTATCATATCAATAATATTTTTATACTATACCAGTTATATTAAAAAATATTTACACAGTAGTATCCAGCTGAGTATCGTTAGAGATTCATATTTGTTTTAAATATTTATGTCTTATATGCGTATACTTCCTATATTTTCTCAAATAAAAATCTAATAATGCAGCTTCTATCCTTTGTAAAAAATTTATTCTTTTAATATAGCTTCCTGTCACACGATGAATACATACCTCATCATATATACCTGGATGAGTCTTTAACTCTGCCCGAACATACAGTACTTGATCACTAGAAGAAAAAATAACTTTTCCCGAGTCTGTAATTTGGCTCTTAGAATTTTCTTGCAAATGGTATATTACATCTTCTTCCGTTCCATAACGATAAACGGATAGTTGACACTCTCTTGTTGAGAAGGGAATGATATAATCGTATATAAACTCATTTTCGCACATTATCTTGATATAGGGAATTTCAAGATTTTCAGGGAACTGACAAGAATACAGACCGACTGTACTGATACCATAATCGGTACCTTCTGTTCCCAAAATACGCAGTTGACATGCATCTGTACGCTGCACAGCAGGAAGACGATAGTGCAATAGATTTCCTGCTTTAGGCAAAGGACCTAATATATATTTGCTGCCATTTGAAAAAGATACTTCTATTTTATTTATCCTGCCTGTGTTTTCGACATTTCCTCCAATTTCCAAATAAGCAATATCTACATTCTTATCCCAATGAAATGATACTGTTTTTTTTGTATCATTAGTTTTAGGACTCCATAAATATTGTGTAAAAGAAATCGCTTTACTGTCTATATCTCTAATATTTAAAACATTAAACTCAGCAACTCTCTGATAATCTCCTGAACTTCCTGCGATACGTGCCTGATAGACAAGATTATCTGTCCGTCTCTGCCAAAAAACAGCATCCGCATTAGCAATACGGACAGCATGAAGAGCAGCACTCTGCGAAGCATGCTGGAACAATGCCTTATAAAGGATATTATGCCGTAAGAAGTGCCCCCTGCATGCTGGCAAGACTGGAATGCGTACACGATCCTTCCACGTATATAGAGATTTGTCAATAATTACATCTTCCCTTGGAGATGGCAACAGCACCGACCGGATATTGATGTCGTAAAAATCTTTTAGTGCACCAAAAGACGTACAATAAGCAAATCCCTTAAATACGGTCGGTCGATACATATTATTAGGGCGACACAGAATTTTCCCCATTGCCTCTTCAAATAGAATCGATGCTGCACGATGATCTGAATGAAGATCAAGATCTACACAAAAGATGATATCTGGTTGTATATCCAAAAGAAGTTCTTGTATGTCATTTCGAAAAGCACTTCTGCAGTATGGGCTATGTTTCTTATGTTTTTGATACGCATAATCCAGAGCAATATCAGACCCGTATGTTTCATTATGTCCCGAAGGTGATTCTACTGGTCGTTGCTCAGCATAAAATAAATGTCCACCTTTATAATTATTCGAAGTATCCCCGTACCCTAAAAAAATAATATTTTTAACACCCAGTACAGTTAATGCCCGCTTTGCCTCATCCATACGAGTCGCTGCTGAGAAAGAAAAGTCACCATTTGTCGTGAAAGCACAGTATACATCAGCGCCCTTGTGGACATAACTATACATGATACTCCCAGCTACGTTGATTTCATCATCTTCATGAGGAACAATCACTAGAACTTTTTTATCTGCAACTGATTGAGCCAGAAATGAATTATGTTCTTTGCCAATTTTTTCAAGCATATATCTTATTTCTTCCTCTTAAAATAGTAATGTACCAGAGATGCTACAAAATACGATATCGTATAGGTTTTATATTCCCATTTTTTTGCAATAGAAAGAGGCGTTTCCTGTAAAAATAATTCTATATCTTTACGATGGGAAACTAAGACAGTATTATATTGCTCCTTATCCCTATATTTGATATCATAACGTAATAAAGCGATGATAGATTTCACATAACCACGAAAAGCACTGTTTATTATTTCTCCATTAGCGGATTCCATCTCTTTTACACGCGAATATATTTTCCTACATACCTGAAAATTTCCATACCACACATCGTAATTATCCTGCCAAGAGAGACTGTCTTTATGTTGAATATAATGATAAAAAATATTATCTAGAAACGCAATTTTCTTTGCTTTAAAAAAAATCTCGGTTACAAATAATTTATCTTCTGAATAGGATATATTTTCATCAAAGCGTGTTTCCCCAATGATTGCTTTTGTATACACTTTATTTAGAGAACTATCAACAAAGTGACCTTTTTTTGAGAGACAATTCCATGGTTCTTTACTACTGTAGAAATTCTTTTTTTTATATGGAATTGGCTTATAATGTTCTTCCTTTATGACACAACAATTCACTAAGTCAGCTGATTCCGTCTCTAATGTATCAATCATGACACGATACATATCCGAATCTATACAATCATCACCATCTACAAAGGCAATATACTTTCCCTTCGCTGCCTCTATTCCGCGATTTCTGGCAGAACTTACACCACCATTTTTTTTATCAATGATGATGATTCGCTTATCTGAACTTGCTGCGTTTTGACAAATCTCTAGACTATTATCCGTTGAACCATCATTAACAAGAATCAACTCAATATTTTTATATGTTTGTGCCTGAATAGTCTTTAATGTTTTGGAGATATATTTTGCATTATTATACACCGGTATAATAATGCTCAACAAATCATTCATTCAGTCCATACTCCTTTTTAGCATTTTCTATCGCACATAAACAAAGGCCCCAGCAAAGCCAGTAAATCTGCATCATATTGCGACTAAAAAAGTCATAATCCAAGAATCCGAAAATAAACACGGCAAATATCGATATGCCTATACCGCCAAACCAAGGCATGACCCTTTTCCCCTGCTGGTATATACGTTGCAACCACTGTACAATTTCTTTGATCTGATAAAAGAACAAAGCCAAGAATCCTATCAAGCCGATAACACCGGACTCATCCAGTACATGCAAATAAATATTATGTGGAGACTGCATATCTCGTTCATGATTCGGATTCTGCGCTTCAAATCGCTCTTTGTAAACTTTTCCCCAGTTTCCTGCACCAATACCGACCAATGGATGCTCTTTAGCAATCTGAAGGCCCGTCTCCATCAGATAAACGCGTCCGTCCTGTTCGATATTACGTGCGGCTCGCTGCGATATAATCGCAGGAGATGCATAGGCCACCCCTAAGCATACAAGCACCAAGACTGTGCCAATGATCTTCAAAGAAAACAAGTCATGATATTTATAAATAAACCATGCAAGTAACAAAAAAGAAAGGATAAATGTGCCATAAGCATTTCGCGATCCTGTGCAGATGACAATAAACACAGCTGTCATACTAAAAAGAAGCATCATAACACTGCTCTTGAAGCATGTCTTCCTGTACTTCACAATTCCAAAAAGTACCATAGGCAGAATGATGACGAGCAACCCCGCTAAAGTATTCGGGCTGCTGAAAGGGCCATTTAGACGATTTGCCACCCAATGAGGTGTTCGGGCTACAGCAATAAAGAGATACAACAGTGAGAAGCCCCAGCCATACCACATGGTACGAAAGAATCTAGCATCCGGCCTTGCCATGACGATGATTAGAATGAATGGCGCTACGCGTGATACATAACGAAAGATAAGACGCGGCTGTCCGCCATTAAAAGGCAGCGGAATAAATGAACAAGCAAAAAAGATAAAAATGAATAGAATGCTGACGCAAAATATTTTTTTATAAAATATCGGACCAAGCACAGGTTCACGATAATATCTGCATAGGCACAGATGCAACAAAAAAGCTACTGTCATCAGTGTTCCAGACGATATACCACAACTGACAACGAGCAGCAACAAGGGCAGTTGTAAAATATAGTCACGTTTCTCTATCATAAAGCCAGACATGTTTTTCTCCCTCTAACAGATTATTTCTGCAACCAATACTGCGCAGGCTTCAAGAGTTCTGGATGCTGCAAAAGATAGGCAGTCAGACTCTTCTCCGCAGCACAAAGACTACCATATGGAGTTGCTCCCTGCTGCACATCACCGCCTGCTTTTGCAGAAAGCAACTGGTGATAAGCGGCATTGCATGCACCTATGGACTCCCGCGTTGCCCAATGATACGGCGTCACACAATAGTCAACAGGCTCTGTTAACGAATCAAACAAAGAATAATACTGGAAGCCTTTTGGTGCAATCAGTTCAAAGATAGTAGGCAGTATATTCATATGGCCGCCAATCGGATTATTCGCTAAAGAATCTTTTGTAAGTTCCCTATGATGGAACATCAGAATTGGCGAATGCAGTTCCCGGAATGTATATTCACGCTTCATGAACGAGGTATGCTGCAATTCCGAGCACTGCGCGCCATGGTCTCCTGTAACAATGAACAAACTATCCGGATAAGCAGATTTCATTTCATCAATGAATTGATTAATGGCTCGATCTGAATACCAATATGTTCCCAGAACTTTAGGGATGATTTTTTCATCCAATACATCCTGCTGTACATTCATGATTTTTTCTGCTTCAAAGCCAAGTTTCCTCAGAGGCATCTTATACGGACCATGATTGGAAGTTGTATAGATGAAATGGAACTGCGGCAGATGATTATCCTTTTTTATCAGCTCTGCTGCCTTTTCTAAAAAGATATGGTCATATATACCTACCCAGGAACGAGGAGCATCCGGAGCACAGATATCCGTTGCCGAATATGCATGGTCAAAGCCGCAGGCAGGTGCAAAATGCGTGAAATTGCCATGAGACAAACTGCCGCCATACCAGTAATTTGTCTCATAGCCCAACTTACGAAGCTGCAGAGGCAAAGCCGTAGGCATCGTTCCATGCCAAAACTCTTCGCGTTCATTCAGTTCCAAGCCAGCATCGAATATACCTGACATAAGGCTGACAATAGAAGGTCTTGAGATAATTCCTGCCGATAAAGTCGTTGGAATGGAGGCAGTGTGTGGGTCTGCCATAAGCTTCTTTCCCTCATCCGCGATATGAAGGTCTGTAAAAGCAGGGTCAAAATAAGGCTGCGAATAGCTTTCTCCTACAATGAGAAATATATGCGAAGGTTTCGCTATCTTTGGTCCTTTCGCCTCATGAAGAAATGCCTGTATGGCGTCATCAAATGATTGGACACTGCCGCCATTTTCCTCAATGAATGGTTTTACACGAGCCAGATTTTCCGTATCACTGAGCTGCATGGTCTCATTCATGGGATGATGACGCAGCATCTTTAGAGCAATCAAATCATCTACCGTAGCCTTAGAAAGGAACGGATCCTCCTTGACCACAGCCGGAATCGTATCCCATTCCGGTTTATTATCATGCATGAACGTCCCACCATAGCGGCAAAAATAAAAAAGCGCTGTCAACACTAGAACGATTGCCACATTAAATAAATAATATACTGCACCTGAAAACTGCGGATAGGAAATGGCCGGCAGTGAAAGCATCATATCAATGCCCCAGCTAACAAGCAAAGTATATGGAATAAGCAAAAGCAGTTTACAAGTACCATGATACTGGTTGAAGAACACATCCAGCAAATTATGCTTTTCCGCCTTTTTCCCCAGAAAGACAATATTATTGAATATATCATGGAACTGAGCATAGAAAATCATTTTGCCGATAAAAGCACAATATAGGATAATCGCATAAATAAGTCCTAGAATGAGACGGATAATATCACCATGCTGTGCCCAAAAAGGAATAAACAGTCCTGGCAGAGTCACAATCAGCAGAGAAAGTAAAAAAACATAGGCATTGATATCCATCCCCCACCAAAAGCCATAGCGAAAGCAATATAATAAAGCTTTACCCTTTCCAGATATCGAAGGATACGGCTTATGAACGGCTATAAAAATTGCACGAAAAATTGCACAGAGAATGGGGAAACAAAAAAATAATTTTATATCCTGCTGCACTGAAAGAAAAAATTGTTCAAACACGATGTTATCTCCTTCGCTTCCTGAATTTATCAATTTCAAGCTCTACAAATTTCTTCAGGCTATAAACCAAACGCGGCACGTCGTTATCACATAATATGTTCATCAACGATCATATTCAAGACAAAAGACTTCGTAAAAATGACTCTGTGCTGAAATCCTGATTGATTCTTTGCAGCTCTTTTTCGTAAGTCGGCAGCATCTTTTTATAGTCATGCAAAAATTCATATAGCTGTTTCGACAAATGTGTTAAATCTTTTAAATCGACCTCTTTACCCACTCGATATTCTTTCAAAATCTCGGGATTCAATACATCTGTTGCTAAGACCGGTTTATACAGGGCAAAAGCATTAAAATATACGGCACTCCAATTGTAAAGATAACGTGGATTGCTATACGGCAAAAATAAAACATCTACACTCTGCAGCAAATCGTACCAGTCTTTTCCATAGACCTTATGCTTAATAAAATGCACAGATGATTCTTTATCATATTTGGCCATGATACCTTCGATATCTTGACGATCCTCTGCGCTTGTAGGAGCTGCCTGTATAACAAGTTCAGCCTTCCGGTCAAGGTGACATTGTAAAAAGGCCTGAATAATGCCATCCACATCTTTCTCGCCTTTGCGATAATGCCCAAAGAAGCCAATGCGAATCGGCTCTTTATACGAAAGCACAGGATTGACTTTTATTCCCTCTGGCAATAGGACCGGCGGCTTTATCAGTTCTACGTTAGGAACATTATCATCCTTAAAATCATTACGAAGCGTTGTTACTTTTAATTTGATATTTTTATAGCTTTGACATTTACGAGCCTGCTCTAAAAATTTCGGTTTCTCCTGAGGATTTACTCCCAAGAATATAAAAATAACAGGAATCGGGCTGTCCTTCAGCCGACTCTTATGCAAAGACCGCAGATATCGATATGTCGCTGTTGTCAGCATGATGGCATCCACATCATGGGCGCAGGCTTTTTCATAAGCAGAGTTGAACCAGTTAATGCGTCTGCGCTCTCGTTGGATTGACAGCCATATCTTCTTTAATTTTCCTGCTCCCTCATAATCGACAATCTGTCCGCCTTTCATATATTCAATCGGAATCTTGAAGTCGACAGGCAGGGTACTGTTTTCAGGCAAAAACAGTACCGGTTCATGCCCCTGCTTTTTAAGTTCGTTGATAATCAGACGGTCAAATTCTTGTTCAAACCCGCCAGACGTCTTTACTGTCTCTAAGATGGCTACACGCATTACTTTTTACCGTTCCTTTGCAATTCATACAGTTTGAGATATTTGAGCATTGTGTAAAAAAAATGATTGAAGCACATATAGGTTCCCATCCAGCCATCAAGAAAACCAGCTCTCACGACAAACATTTTGAAGAAGCCGCCTATGCTGTGTATAAAAATACCACTTAAGGAAATTTCCTTTCCGCCTTTATAGGCATCTTCTGCCCAAATTGTCGTATAGCGGCATAACTTTCCTTCCCAATGCTGCCAGCTTTTATAGGTATAATGCTCAATATGACCAGATAAATTTTTCACAGGCAATGAGCATTCCGGATGCTCATGAACTTTATGTACCCATTTTACTTGGGTCCTAGGAAACATGCGTGCAACATGATCTGGTTTCAAAACGCCATGATTGAACTTCGTACCAAATGCCACCGATTTTCTTTCCATAGAATACTGATATTTCATGTCATCCGAATGGATAATCTTATTGACATTTTCTACTAATTCGTCATTCAGGCGTTCATCAGCATCAAGATACAGCACCCAGTCGGACTTTGTCTGTTCCAAAGCAAAATTCCGCTGCGCAGAAAAGTCGTCAGTCCAGGCACGAAAGCTGACTTTTGCACCGTGCTCTTTCGCCAGTTCTACCGTGCGGTCCGTACTGCCCGAGTCAATGATGATGACTTCATCCGTACATTTCTTGGCATTCTCTACAATAGAGACAATATTATCTTCTTCATTTCGAGTCAGGATTAAAATTGCCAGTGAGCTCATAACTTTCCTCATTTTATTTCTTCTGGAATATATTGCGAAATCGGTGTATCTTTATATACCCTATTCCATTCATCAATCGACATGACTTGAAAATCGTCTATTATCAACGGCTTTATATTTTCCTGCATCTGTAAACGAAATGGCAGCAACTTCGCGATTTTTTCTCTCAGCATTTTTCGTGCAAAAGCATCGCCCTTCGGCCATTCCAGTATGTAAATATAGCGAACAGGACATTTCTTTTTATGTGCAGCAAGATAAAAGAAACTGTCAAAGAACTTTCTTGCGATATTCGCGACTTTATCATCTTGATATGGATTGAACTGCGCCGCTGCGCGGAATCCCTTTTCAAAAGCGATTTTCGCATTCTTGTATTCTATCAACAAGATTTTCCCATCGAGTTCGCAAATATAGTCAACGTCAGCCAGATCCAGATGAGCATCCCGATAAATAGGGTGCAACTCGATAGACCATTCCGCCTTGCGTAAATCAATCTGATAGGCATGATTTTCTTCAATATAAATCTTACCCATGCTGTTTAACCCCAGTCGTGATGCTGTAAACATCATCCATCAAGCGCGAAAATGCTTCCAGAATGGAATTATGCTGCAGCTCGGAAAAATCTCCTGTTTCACAGGAAATCTCTCCATCCTGCTGGTAAAAGGAATGATACTGCAGTTTATCCTCGGGCTTCTGCTTGATTTCCAGATACTTCGCGAGTACATAGTCATGTGTCGAGATAAATATCTGCACCTCATTGCGCTGAAGCTCAAGGAGCATTTCTGCCAGGATAGGAATGTACTTCGGATTAATATTGGCCTCGGGTTCATCCCAGAAGAGCATAGCGCCTTTTTCTAAGGTACCATTCTTGATGAGCTGCCAAAGCAGCGCAATCTTGCGGATGCCCTCCGCTACCAGATTGAATTCAATACGGGCTTGATTGCCGGGCTTTAGATAAAACCGCTCATCTGCGACCGTGACACGTCCCTGCGTAATCTGGTGCAGGATTTTCAAATACCGCTTGCGTTCTGTTGTATCGGGTCCATGTGAAAGGTCCACCCGTGCTGCAGCAATGATATCAATATAGGTATCATCGAACTCGACATTCCCTTTCATGACAGCCTCAGGAAGATTACGGGAGTTTGACAAAATTTCTTTTGCGGGGATAAAGGTACTTTCGACATTTCCCTTCTGTCGTTCCCATGCATCCTCGCCAACGACTTCAGCTCCATATTTCGCCGTGCGATTAGTAAATGTCATTTCTACCGCAGCTCCATCCGAAATGACTTTGATGCGGGCACGACCGCCGCGATTGGAACGGCTGAGCAAACGATGAATACCAAAACCATCCGGCCGGAAAACGCGCACCAGCTTCTGCGAAAAGGATATATCCGGCTTAACAGCCTGACAGGCACTGTAAAGTGCCTTCATGATATGGGTCTTGCCCATACCATTTTCACCGATAAAGACATTGATGCCTCGGGAAAAGTCCATATTGAGTTCATGCAGAACGGTAAAATTTTCCAGTTCCAGATGTTTGATATACATATTGTATCACCTCAGCATGGCTTTGACTTTCTCGGCAATCGACGCGTCGACTTCGTCGAGCAGGGCGTAGCGTTTGCGGTAGTTCGCACGTTTGCGCGTGGGGACTTCTTCCATGGTTTTGCGGTATTCCGTCATGGGCAGTTCGTAGAAGCGCTGGTCGGCGCAGGGACGGCCGCCCGATTCCTTCCAGAAATCGCTGAAGCTCGTCTTGAGCTTGCGGTCGCGGCGGATGTGATTATTTGCGTAATAGCCATAGTTCGTGACAGCGTAGATATGCTTAAGGCCAAGGGCCTTGGCGACTTCCTGCGTCGCGTGCAGGATGAAGTTCTTCGTGCGATAGGCATGGCAGCGCTTCGTGACTTTCTTAACGACATCTTTCGCGTTTTCCATGTTCGGCCCCTGCATTGCGCCAATCCAGAGGGCCCATTCACCGGCCTTGTTCGGTGCGATCCAGAACATCATCTGATAGAGGTCATTTTCATCAAGGCGCAGAACGACGGACAGAATTCCTTCCTTGCGCTGTCCCGGATGATAGAAAAGTTCAAAACGCAGGTGACCAATATCATCCTTGCTTTCCCAAAGCAGATAGCGCTGTCTTGCGTAGATTCCCAGTAAAACATCTTTTTTCAGATGTTTCGCCAGATACTCCATATGCTGCTCGACCAGTCTGGCCCGTTCGTCAAAGGTCGATTTGTTGTAGAAGAACGCTCTCGTCGGCTGTTCGTAGACAAAAGGATATTCCTCCGCAATCTGGCGCAGGAGCTCATCTTTCGTAAAAAACTGGTGCAGTCTGTTCATGCGGCCTGCATTCAGGAGACAGCGAGCGACAAAGACCACCATTCTTCGAGCTTCACGCGGGTTTTCTGTATTGTAAATCTTTTTTCCTAACTTGATATAGTCCAGCATGCAATCGATCCTTTAATATCTCTGCAGGAAAAATCCTGCTTATCTTTTCTTTTTTAATTCTACTCTATCCGTCCCAGAATGGCAAACAAAAAGCCCCATCTTTTGATGAGGCTAGCAAATTTATTTACATTTTGTCAGTTATTATGTTTTTTACCAACAGTTCCCGCAGGCTGCCGCCCTCGTAACGCAGTCCCTTAAGCCCAGCGTTTTTGGCGCAGAGCATGTCGGCTTCGCTGTCACCGACGAAGTAGGACTTTGTGCGATCGATGCCGAAACGCGCACAGGCTTTGTCGATGAGGCCAGTCGCGGGTTTGCGGCAGGTGCAGGTTTTGCGGTATTTGGGGAGCTTCGCTTCGGGATGATGCGGGCAGTAGTAGAGGGCGTCGAGGTGGGCGCCGATTTTCCCGAGTTCCGCGTTCATCCAGTCGTAGACGCGTTTGACGTCGCTTTCGGGGTAAAAGCCGCGGGCAACGCCGCTCTGATTTGTCACGAGGATGGCGAGGAAGCCATGGTCGTTGACGTACTTGATGGCCTCTTTCGCCCCATCGATCCAGATGAAGTCCTCGGGACGGTGCAGGTAGTGGATGTCGACGTTCAGTGTGCCGTCGCGGTCGAAAAAGACGGCCTTATTTTCCATATTCGTAGTAACCGCCGTTGTCGAGGAATGTTACATACTCCTTGACGGCCTCTTCCATGTCGGTGAAGCCCTGGTCGTAACCGGCTGCCAAGAGGTGCGTCGGGTCGGACTCCGTGAAGTTCTGATATTTGCCCTTGAGGACTTCCGGGAAGTCGCGGAAGGCAATTTCACCCTTGCCCATGGCCTTGATGACGGCCTGCGCAACTTCGATGTAGCTGTGGGCATGGCCCGTGCCGCAGTTGTAGATGCCCGAAGGACCGTGGTTCTCCCAGAACCAGAGGTTGACTTTAACGACGTCCTTGACGTAGACGAAATCGCGGCGCTGCTCGCCGTCTTTGACCGGCGTGCCGTTGATGTCGCCCCAGCCGCGGAACAGATGGGCCTTGCCCGTCTCGTTAATCTGGTTGTAGAGCTGATAGAAGATGGATGCCATCTTGCCCTTGTGGTGTTCCTGCGGACCGTAGACGTTGAAGTATTTGAGACCGACAATCTGGCTGTGAGCTTCGGGCATGACCTGACGCACATAGCGGTCGAAGGCAAGCTTCGAGAAAGCGTATGGATTCAGGGCATCTTCGCACGCATCGCCCTCACGGAAGCCGTGTTTGCCGCTGCCGTACGTCGAAGCGGACGAAGCGTACATGAACGGGATGCGGTGCTGCAGGCAAAAATGAAGCAGCGACTTCGAATACTCGTAGTTCGTGCGCATCATGAAATTGACATCGTACTCCATCGTGTCGGAGCAGGCGCCTTCATGGAAAACGGCGTCGATGTCCGTGCCGTCGAAGTCATCGTCCTCAATAGTCTGAAGGAAATCATCCTTGTACTGGTAGTCGATGAACTGCAGGCCGCGCAGGTTCTTGTAGTTCGAACCGTCCTTGAGGTCGTCAACAATGAGGATGTCTGTGCGACCGCGGCGGTTGAGTTCTTTGACGATGTTGCTGCCGATAAAGCCGGCACCACCTGTTACGATAATCATGAGAAATTCCTCCCTGTATATAGCAAAATCTGTAGATTGACTTAGTCTCTCTTTTCCCCGCGGAGCACGGCCATGAGCTCTTCGCGGCTGACGGCGTACGTGCCGAGCTTGGCGACGACGACGCTCGCGGCGAGGTTGGCCATGTAGGCGCTGTCGGCAGGGCTCATGCCGCCGGCAAGGCCCATGGCGAAAACAGCGATGACCGTATCGCCGGCACCGGAAACATCGAAGACTTCCTGTGCCTTCGTCGGGATATGAACAATCTCGTTCTCGCGCACGAGGGAAAGGCCTTCCTCGGAACGCGTGACGATGATGTTGCGAATCTTGAACTTGCGCATGACGTAATGCGCAGCTTTCTCGACGGCCTTGTCCTCGTTGCGGATGGGCTCTAAAAGCACCTGATTGATTTCCTTGAGGTTCGGCGTAATGTAGTCCGCATGGGCATATTTCGTCCAGTTGGCGCCTTTCGGGTCGACGACGACGGGCACGCCGTGGGCATGGCAGGCTTCGATGATTTTGCGGCAGTTCTCCTCGGTGCACGAGCCTTTGCCGTAATCGGAGATAATCACGCAGTCGAGGCTTTCATTGAGCTTCTGATGGATGTAGTTGAGAAAGCGTTCGGCGTACGGCCCTGTGATGGGTGCGGATTCCTCAAAGTCGAGGCGCATCATCTGCTGATGGCCGCCGATGACGCGCAGTTTCGTCGTGGTCGGACGGTCGGTCGTGATGAGGCCGTGGTAGTCGATGCCTCTGGCCGTGAATTTGTCGAGCAGGCTCTGGCAGTGATAGTCATCGCCAACAAAGCCCGTGATGCTCGTCTCGCAGCCTAAAAGCGCGAGGTTGTGCGCGACGTTGGCCGCGCCGCCTAAGGTCTCCTTCTCGGAAAGCACGTGCGTGATGGGCACCGGCGCCTCCGGCGAGATGCGCGTGACTTCGCCGTAGTAGTATTTATCGAGCATAACATCGCCGACGACGAGGATTTTGCAGCGCGATGTGCGCTGAGCGACAAAATCGTAAAGCTGTTCTCTATCCATTCTACACCTCTCAAAATCTTTAAAGCGCAATGACGCGGCACTTGTAGTCGCCCGGATGCGCGGGCAGCTTGCAGGCTGGCTCTGCATGATAGGCCGTAAGAAGTTCCTCCGCATACTTCATGACGACATCTACGGGGATATTCTTCATGCAAGCCATATTTTCCTTCCCCGTGCGCGGACATTCATGGATGCCGCACGGATGACATTTCTCCGGCGTCTTGATGAGAACGTCCTTGCCATCATAGGGATAGAAGGTCGGCACGGGGCTCGCGCCGAACATCGTGACAATCGGAACGTTCATGGCGACGCCGACGTGCATGGGGCCGGAATCCGTCGTGAGGAACAGGCAGCAGCGCCGCAGGAGCCCCGCAAGAATAATCAGGCTGACTTTCCCCGTGAAGACATGAACCTGCGGGCTGTCCTTTTCCTGCATCTTGGCGAGGCATTTTTCGACAATCGGCACATCGGTCGGGCCGCCGAAAAAGGCGACATCATAGCCTTCGCGGATAAAACGGTCGGCGCACTCAGCAAAATACGTGTCAAGCCAGCGTTTCGTGAGCCAGCTCGCGCCGATATTGAACGCGATGACCTTGGCGTCCGGCGAAAATTCCTGCTGCCAGATGTTCGCGGCCTTCTCCTCTTCTTCCGCCAGCCACATCTCAAGGCCGCGGTCGTCGATTTTCGTACAGCCCGCAGCTTCCCGCAGGACCTCAAGATGGCAGGTCACCTGATGCTCGACAAGCTCTTTCGGCGTGTCGGCCATGGCGCGGTTCGGCATGACCTTGTCAAAGAAGCGCTTGAAGCCGGGCTGTGAATAGCCGACGATGCGTTTGCCGCCCGAAAAGGCCGCGATGGCCGAGGCCCTCTCATTGCGGTGGAAGTTGATGACGAGGTCAAAATGACGGCTGCGGATTTTTCGGATGAAGCGCAGGAGCGCCAAAAATCCCTTGTCTTTGCCGTGCTTATCGATGAGGATGCATTCGTCGATGTTCTTGTTGCAGCGCACGAGGTCGCCAAGCGGCTTGTCTGTGAGCAGTGCAATATGGGCCTCAGGATAATTCGTGCGCAGGGTCCTTAAGGCCGGCGTCACGAGCATGAGGTCGCCGATATGCATCGTGTTGATGACGAGGATGTTCTGATACATGGATTTTCCTTCTTATATATGGGAGAGCAGTGTGCTGAGCTTCTGCTCGACGGCTTCCGGCTGGATGATGGCCATGCAGTCGTGGCCGAGCGGGCAGGCGCGTTTCATGCATTCGCGACAGTCGCGGTCGACGACGAGCAGGTTGTCCATCTGGCCATAGGGGCCTGTGCGTCTCGGGTACGTCGGTCCCATGAGCATGACCGTCGGGGCCTTAAGGCCAACGGCGAGATGCGTCGGACCCGTATCGCCGCCGACAACAGCCGCCGACTGTTGAAAAAGATACGCGAGCTGCTTGAAATTGAGCTTACCGACGAGGTTGATGGGCGGCACGTCCATCTTTGCCGCGATTTCAGCGGCTTTCTGCATCTCGACAGGTCCGCTGCCAACGAGTACTGGAATGATTTTCCTGTTGTAGAGCCAGTCGCCCAGCGCGGCGAAGTGACCATCGGGCCAGCATTTGGTCGGCCAGCTCGCACCGACGACCAGTACGACATAAGGATTATCCATATTGGCACCGGCCTGCTGGAAAATCTGGCGCGTGAGGCTCTGCTCCTTTGCCGGCACTTCAAGGGGCAGGCGTACCTCCTTGACTTGGCAACCGATGGCGCGCGCCGTGTCAAGATAGCGTTCAATGACGTGGTCATGCACGTGCTCGCCGATAACAGGCTGCGAGACGTATTTGCTGCCCTCGCGCATATTCCACATGCCAAATTTCATGCCTTTCGGGGCTTTGGCAAGGGCCGCAACGGCGGCGGACTTAAAGAGGCCCTGCAGGTCGAGTACGGCATCGTAATCGCGCGCCTGTATTTTTTCACGCAGCGGGCCGAAGTTCTTGAGGAAGCCGCCGAAGCTGCGGAATTCCTTTTTATGAAAGAGGATGATGTCGTCGATGCACTTGTCCATGGCGACAATGTCATAGGCCGGCGGTTCGACGACCCATGTCAGATGGGCATCTGGGTACGTCTCCTTGATGGCCCAGCTCACGGGCAGTGCATGAATGACGTCGCCGATGGAACTCATCTTGACGACAAGGATATTTTTCATGCCGAATCATCCCTCCTGCTTGATTTTCTCGATGATGTTCGTCGTGGAACGGCCCTCGACCATATTGACGAATTCGACGCGGCCGCCGTAACTCTGGACAATCTTGGCCTCAGGCAGCGTGTCGAGCGTGTAATCGCCGCCCTTGACGTAGACGTCAGGACGGACTTGGGCGATGATGGTCTCGGCCGTCTTCTCGCCGAACAGGACGACATAGTCCACGGCCTTCAGCGCGCCGACGACCTCGGCGCGGTCGAACTCGCTGTTGATGGGACGCGTCAGGCCCTTATTCTCGCGCACGGACGCATCCGTATTGAGGCCAAGCACGAGGCAGTCGCCAAAGGAACGCGCCTTATTTAGATAGCGCACATGACCCGCATGCAGGATGTCAAAGCAGCCGTTCGTAAAAACAATCTTCTGCCCTGCACGGTGCAGGATTTCGCAGAGCTTTTCGATATCATTTGATGCAATCAGCATGGTATTTTCTCTTCCCTCACTTTGACGATTCAAGTTGATGAATGGTCCGGCGCAGCTCGTCTGCCGAGACGGTGCTCGTGCCGAGCTTGCGCACGGCGATGCCGCTGGCGATGTTGCTGAGACGTGCGGCGGCAGCTGGCTTTGCGCCGGACACCAGCGCGAGGATGACAGCCGCAACGCACGTATCACCGGCACCGGAGACATCAAAAACCTCACTCTTATCCGACACGGGGATGTTGTGAATGCTGCCGTCCCGTTCGACAAGGGTCATGCCGAGTTCGCCGCGCGTGACAAGCACGCCGTCAGCATCGAGCTCCCGGCGGAGTTCTTCGCCGGCCTCGCAGATTTCCTCGGTCGAATGCAGTTTGCGGCCGACAGCGGCAGCAAGCTCCGCATCATTCTGCTTGACATAGCCGATGCCATGAAAACGGCGGATATCGTAGCGCGAATCGACGATGCTCGGCAAATCATGTTCCTGACAGTAGGAAATCAAAAGCTGCTGCAGGCCCTCGGTAATTGTGCCTGAGCCGTAGTCGCTGAGGACAACGCCCTCGATTTCCGGCAGGATGGACTCGATGTACTGATGCAGCTTTTCCTCAAAGGTCAGGCCCATCGGCTCCTTGCTTTCCGCATCAATGCGCACAATCTGCTGACTGACCGTCGCGCGGCCGCCCGCGACGACACGCGTCTTGGAAATCGTCGGCCGCTTGGCGTCGCTCAGCAGGCCTTCGATATGCACCCCATTGTCAGCAAGGACCTTTTTGAGACCGCGGGCTGCCGCATCGGCACCGAGCAGACCGACAGCGTAGACGTCGCCGCCCAGCGTCGCGATGTTGTTGACGACATTGGCCGCGCCGCCCGCGACGATTTTTTCACCGGCCTTCTCCAAAACGAGCACCGGTGCCTCACGCGAAATGCGCGAGATGCGTCCATCGAGATAGATATCGGCCACCATATCACCGATGACGAGGATTTTCTTGCCCTGCATTCCTGTCAATACCGAATCAAGCTCCTGCTGCAACATTTTCATCCTTTCCTCTCGTTCCGTCGATTACATCGGCAGGAAACGCCATTTGACCTTCCACGTCTTGTCGCGGCCCTCGTAATGCAGGATGACCTGTGAGCAGTGCATGTCGTGGAACCAGTAATAATCGAGTTTACGCCACGAATTGTCTTCCAAATCGTACTTCGAGCCAAAGGCCACGCGGTTGTTGTCGTCGATGCGGTAGCTGAAGCCCGCTTCGAACTTACGCGAGTAGCTGTCGTTGTCGAAATTGAAGGGCGAGATCTCGGTCGTATTCTTCTGGTAACGGTAAGCGCCATAGCCCGACCAGCGGTCGTTGAAATCCTTGATGGTGACGATATCGTAGTTGAAACCGCTGTACTTCGAATCATTGTACGACTCATGCGTGACTTCGTAGCTTGTGCTGAGATAGAGACGCCAGCCGTCAAAGACAATCGGGTCATAGCTCAGGCTGAAGGCATATTTATTATGCGTACTGCGGACGGTGTCCTGTTTCCAACGGCCATACTCGCCGTTGATGCCATAATGGAAGTGCGTATTGCCGAGGCGGTGATTGTGTCCCCAGAGCAGCGACGGCTCTTTCTTGATCCAGTTGTCATCGCTGTCATCGTAGTAGCCATAGGTCATACGTGCATAGTTGCCCGCATTGCCCCAGCCGACATTAAACTCATTGCGCCAGTCCTTCTTCGTCGTGTACATAATCTCGGCGTTGGCATCGACATTTTTGGCCAAGGGCTTATTGAGATTCTCGCGGACCCAGATGCCGTTCGTCTTGTCGTAGCCGACGCGCGGGAACCAGTCCGACACCGTATTGTCTTTCTTGAGGTCGACTTCATAACGGGATTTCGACAGGAAGGTATTGCCCTTAATCTTGAACTGGACATTGTGCATGACCATTTTGTCGTTCGGGTAAATCTCGATTTTGCGCGCAAAGAGGTTGTAATCCGGATGGATGGCACTGCACTTCGTCTTCGTGCCGTCGTAAATGACAATCTTGTCGGGATAGAACTCGAACTTCTTGCCCGTCATGTAGTTATCGGCGACCTTGCCCTTGGCATTTTCCATCGAACCGGTCTTCATCTTGTAGTTGTAGTTCGTCTCAAAGCCATCGAGCGTGACCTCGGTCTGGCCCGGCGTAAACTGCAGCACATGGCCTTTGCCCGGGATATGGATGCGTTCCTCGATGGTGTTGCCGTCGATGTTCTCGCCCTCGAAGCGGTGCTGGTCGAGCTGTGTGACCTTGACCTTGCCCTTGGCCGTGAAGTCGCCTGTGGCCTGATTCCATGTGAGGTCATCACCCTCAAAGGACACCGGTGCGGCTTTTGTCGGGTCAATCGGATAGCGCAGGTGCTTCGCCATCTCAGCCGTATCAGCGGCGAGCTGCTGCTTCTCTGGATTCGGTTTATTCGCCCTTGCCGCACGGTGCTCGTTTTCGAGGTAATCGAGCAGGCCGAGGCTTGTATCAGAATCGGAATGATACGTCGCGGCGCTGGCAGTGCCTGCCACAGGCAGAATTAAGGCCGTGACTATCAGACCTGATAAAATCTTCTTCGTTGATTTCATCCAAAAATATCTCCATTCTATGCATCTATGCGGATTGAAAGACTGCTACCCTTTATAGTACATCATCCCCGCCATGAGCGCAAATCCTGCGCGGGGCAGCGTCTCACTGTTTTGAGGCGATGGTCTCATTGAGGCTGCCCGTACGGTAGCCCAGAAGGTCGAGGGCTGTATAGGCAAAGCCGAGCTTGCGGAAATATGCAGCCGTCTTCTCGCGCAGGCTCTCATCGAGCATGCGCGGAATATCTGAGGGCAGGAGCTCGATGCGCGCGATATTTCCATGGGCGCGCACGCGCAGCTGACGGAAGCCCCTGTCCATGAGAAATTCTTCCGCGAGGTTCACGCGGTCAAGCCCCTCTGGCGTCAGCTCCGTGCCATACGGGAAACGCGAAGCGAGGCAGGCAAAGGATGGCTTATCCCAGGTCGGCAAGCCAAGGGCCTTGGAAAGGTCGCGGATATCCTGCTTATAGAGGCCCGCCTCATGCAGAGGACTCACGATGCCGAGTTCCTTCAAGGCGCGGTGCCCTGGGCGGTAATCGCCGTCATCATCGAGATTCGAGCCATCGACAACACAGGCAAGGCCCTTCTCGGCCGCGATTTCCTTCATATGAGAGAAAAGTGCATGCTTGCAGTAGTAGCAGCGGTTCTCGGGGTTCTCCTTAACGTGCGGCACCGTGAGAATGGGGAACGGCACGACGTGGTGCTCGATGCCCTCTTTGGCGCAGAAGGCTTTTGCCTCATCAACATCGCGCTGCGGCACAAAGTCCGACGCCGCCGTGAAAGCCACGGCCTTGGCACTGAGCGTGTCATGCGCCACTTTGACAAGGAATGTCGAGTCGACGCCGCTCGAAAACGCGACAGCGACACTACCGAGTTTTTGCAGGATGCCCTGCAGTTTTTCGTATTTGGCCATAAGCGGGGCAGAAATAGAAGCTTGCTTCATCATGGGAGTCACCTTTCAAAATTGGATATGCAGATTATTAATGTAAGGAAATTTCAGGCCTGCGGTTTCAGGAGACCGTTCTGATAGGCCAGCAGCAGATTGTAGAGGTCCGTAATCTCGTCCTGAATCTCGCGGCCCTGGTCGGTATCGCCGACGGTATTATGGCACGACTGCAGCTCGATGGTCTCGGATACGGACTCGATATCGCGATTGGCCTTGAGGGCCTCGCGGACATCGGCAATGCGCTGATGCTGCAAGAGGCGCAGGCCGCGGGAATTGGAAATCAGTGTGTAGCCTGAAATGCCGGTCTTCTTATGATAGGCACGGCAGAAGCCGCCGTCGATGATGATGGCCTTGCCGTCGGCCTTGACCGGCGTCTCGCCCTTTTTAACTTTGACCGGTACATGGCCGTTGATAATGTGGCCGCGCTTCGGGTCAAGCCCGAATTCCGCGAGGATGCGCTCGCAGCAGGATACATCATCGATATAGCGGTAATACGGATCGGACGGCTCCTTCCACGTGCTCTCGTCAGGAATCAGCGCGCGTTCAAACGTCTTGAACTCACGGCCCGACGTCGGCGACAGCCGGCCGCACCAAAGGAAATACATGAAGTCAAGGGCCTGCGGCGTGCCGTGCAGCCATGCCTCCCGCGCTTTTCGCTCGCAGAAGTCAAACCATCTGCGGCCGCGGTACTCCTTGCCGTCAAAGCGAATGGTGCGGAAGCTGCCGTCCTCGTTCAAGGGCACGCAGCCATGGAACAGCAGATTGCCGTTGAAGCACGTGTAGAGATTGCCCTTTTGGTAGAGGTAGTCGACATGGCGGTGCAGCACGGTGCTCTCGAGGAAATACGAGCGCAGGTCGTCGATGATTTCCTGCTCGGCGGCCGTCAGTTCATAGACGTCCTCGCTCGACTCATCGATGGTCGGGAAATACGCGCTTTCAAGTTCGTAGCGTTTGCCGTCGCCGAGTGTCGCGTACGACGAACGGAAGTCGATATGGTCGAGCAGACGGCGGCTCTGCATCTGAAATTCCGGATTGCGCGCGATGAGCTGGCCTTCGAGCTTAAACATCATCATCGTGATGGCGCGTTCCGCGGCCTTTAAAGGCGCTTCGTCCGGATAGATATGCGAGGCAAACGTCGTAAGCGGCCGCAGGCTGATGCCATAACCGCGTTCAAGCACGTCCGTATTGTGATAGCGCAGGGAGTTGCGCACGACCGTGGCAATGCAGGCCTCGCTGCCGAGAGCCGCGCCCATCCAGAGGACATCGTGATTGCCCCACTGGATGTCGACCGACGGGTGCTTCATGAGCAGATGGAGGATAGCGTCAGGGCGGTTGCCGCGGTCAAAAAAGTCACCGACGATGTGCAGCCGGTCGACGGCCAGCCGTTTGACGAGGACCGTGAAGGCCTCGATAAAATCAGCGCCGCTGTCAATCTGCACGATGGTATTGAGGAGTTTCTTGAGGTAGATAAACTGGGCCTGGTCGGCTTCCGGCCGCGTATTCATGAGCTCGACGATGATGGAAGTATAGCGGTCAGGGATGAAGCCGCTGACTTTTGAAGCCGGATACTTGTAGCTCATGAGTTTGACGAGCTCTAAAAGGCGTGAGAGATTTTCGCGGTACCAGGCCGGCGTCGCGCGGCGTTCCTCGCGCATCTGGTCGATTTTTTCTTTGGGGTAATAAATCAGCGTACAGAACTCGGCCTTTTCTTCCTCGGTCAGCCGTGCGCCGAAGACATAGTCAACTTTCTCGCGGATGACGCCGGAGCAGTTATTGAGAATATGAAAAAACGAGGCGTATTCGCCGTGCAGGTCGCTCATGAAATGCTCGATGCCTTTTGGCAGCGAAAGATACGACTGCAGATAAATGAGTTTTTCGTAAACGGATTCCTTTGTCGGGTACTTTTCTGCCATGAGGCGCAGAATCTTGCTGGTCTTTTTCGTGCTGCTGTAAGACGTCATCTAAACTTCCCCTTCCCAGATACATAAATCCCCAGATTTCTCAACTATATTCTACTGCAAAAAAGAAAAATGCGTGCGCAGGCCGTAGCAGAGCAGCACGGCCGCAATCGTAAAGAGGTACTCCGTGACAGAACCGACTTTGAAAAGCCGGATGCCGACTTTATGATAAGGTGTCAAAAACGGCACCTTGCCGCAGACAGCATCTTCGGCGATGTGCAGCAGCGCCCCGATGCAGATATACGTGCCAATGGTCACGAGGTCCGCCGTGGGCAGCGAAGTCAGCTGCATTTCTTCCAGATGGCTCAGAAAAAAAATGATGCCAAGATAAAGCACGGGCCAGTGCGACCAGCCGCGGTGACGGCTGCGCCAGCTCCAGTAATTTCCCGCTCTCGGACTGCCCTCGACTTTATCCGGGAATATCGCTCCGGCCATACTGTAAACGGTCAGCAGCAAATCATCCGTCGCTGCATAGACAATGACCCCTGTCAGGACCTGATGGTCGACCCATTTCATAAAAAGAGATTCCCCCAACACACACAAACACACGCTCCTACCTTCTATTTTAACAGATATCTTATGGAAAACATATGAGGCGCCGTGATTTTTTGGACGAGTGCGGCCGACTATAGTATAATGAAAGAAATACCTTACTTCGTCAGAAAAGGATGTACATACATGGATGACTATACTTGGGAAAAAAATATACGCAGACGCCGTATCAGGAGACGGCGGCAGGCCCTGATGTTTATCATCGTACTGATTATCGTCAGTGCCGCCGGGCTCTTCTGGCATCACTACACCGAGCAGCGTTCACCGGAATACGCGCTTGAACAGGCTGTCGACGCCGTGAATAAGAAAGATGCCGACATGTTCCGCCGCTATGTCAATCTCGACCTCGTGACCTCGCGTGCCTACGACGACCTCACGGCCGACCTCTTTGCCTACGACGCAACGCTGACCGCCACGAGCAAATCGGCGTACGAAAAATTCTACATCACCATCAAGCCGCAGCTCACGAGCGGCACGCAGGATACGATTCTCAGACGCGTGAGCTCCGGCGAATGGAGCCTGCCCGACGGCACGGACATCCTCAAGGGCCGCCAGCTCGGCATCGACTACGAACGTTTTCTCGCGCGCAGCCAGATGCGCAATACTTCATTCGTCAGCATCGGCAAAATCTCGCGCGACGGCACGACAGCCACGGCCGAAATCAACATCAAGGACGACTGGACCCAGACGCCCTTCACGCTTGAAGTGGCTATGGAACAGGCCAACGACGGCCATTGGCAGGTCACCTACCTCAAGAATTACCGCGCCTACCTCGATGCCATCACGCCGCTGCACAATGAGGACATCGCCAAATACATCGATGCCACCAAGAATATTGTCGCTACTTACAATCAAAAACTCGATGCCTGCAAGCTGCGCTTTGGCAGCCTGACAAAGTCGGGCACGGGGAATCTTTCCGCCGAGCAGAAAGCGGGGCTCAAAGCGCTGATTGAGCAGGAAGTCATTCCCGACCTGCAGGCACGCCAGAAAGAACTCGATGCCGTCGAGGTCCCTGCCGGCGCCCGCTACCTTGCCGACCAGCGCGAGCAGGCCACAAATCTGACGCTGGAATCCTGGAATCACTTCCTCAAAGGACTCGAGACCGACGACCCTGATGAATTCTCACAGGCGGAGACTCTCAACAAACAGGAGCTCGCCGTCGACCTGCGCGTCGACGACATCATCCGCCACACCGCCGTCAGCCGCAGCATCCCCAATCTCCCTTAAAATTAATCTATTACACCGTCTTACCTATCATAGACATAAAAAACGACCATCGCTCATCGAACGATGGTCGTTTCTTATTGCGATTGCAGCATCCTTATCCGAAAGAATGAGTCCTGTGGACGTACCTGAGGCCGAAATATATCCCCCCGGCCCCTTGCAAAACCTAACTCTAGGTCCTCATTCTTTATGGATTTTGTACATGGCAACGTACATCGTTGGCAGAACCAACAAAGTCAGAACCGTTGCTACAAGAAGTCCGCTGGCGATGGCCACGGCCATTGGCCCCCAGAAGGTGCTCTTCATCAAGGGCAGCATGCCGAGGATGGCGGCAGCGGCAGTCAGCATAATCGGACGGAAGCGCAGTACGGCGGAATCGACGACGGCATCCCATGGTTTTTCGCCTTCGGCCAGATGTTTTTGAATCTGGTCGATGAGGATGACCGAGTTGCGGATAATCATGCCGGAGAGCGCGAGCACGCCGAGGATGGCGACAAAGCCCATGGCCTTATCGAGCAGCAGCATGCCGGCCGTCACGCCGATAATGCCGAGCGGCGCCGTGAGAATGGTCAGTACCATATCCTTGAAGCTGCGCAGCTGGAACATCAGAAGCGTCATGATGAGGAAAATCATCACTGGAATCGGCTTGACGAGGAAGCCGACGGACTTGTTGCTGTCCTCGAGCGTGCCGGCTTCTTCAATCGAGCAGCCAAGCGGCAGATTGTCGCGAATCTCTTTTGTCGCTGCATAGGCTTTGCTCGTCGCATCGTTGGCCGTTCCCGAATGGACATCGGCGCTGACGGTCACGGTCGGCATAAGGTCATAGCGTTTGATGAGGCCGTCTTCGGCGTCATAGGAAATCTTGGCAATCTGGCCGAGTGTCACGTAGCCGGCCGAGCCGAGGTAAATCGGCAGATTCTCGAGTTCCGCGAGATTCTGGCGGTCGGCAGAGGCCAGGCGCAGGTCGATGTCGATTGTGCGGTCGCCCGTATAAAACTCCGCGGCCTTGGCACCGGTGATTTCTGTATAGAGCGTCTGCGAAACAGCCTGACTCGTCACGCCCATGGAACGCAGCTTATCCTGGTCGAGTTCAAGGTGTACGACCTTGCTCTTTTCGCCCCAGTCATACTGGATATTGTAATTATTCGGGTCCGCAGCGAGGATATCCGCAACTTGTGCCGCGGTCTTCTTCGCCTGCTCGACGGTATAACCGGAAACGCGCAGCATGACGGGATGGTCCGCCGGCGGGCCCGTCTGGATGAATTGGATATTGCCGCTGACATCGGAAAATTCCCCGTCAAAGGCATCCTGCAGGTCTTTTGCCAGAGCTTCGCGCGAAGCCGTATCTTTCGCGACGATGACAAACTGCGAGCAGTTGTCAGCCGAGGCCTTCGGGTCAACGGTCAGCACAAAACGCGGTGCGTACTGGCCGACGTAATAGGAATAGTTCGTGAGTTTATCCTGACGTTCCTGCAAAAATGACGACATGCGGTCGCAGACTTCCTGCGAAGCTGCCATCGAGGAGCCTTCCGGAAGTTTGAGCTCAACGAGAATTTCCGGCCTCAAGGATGGTGGGAAGAATTCCTGCTTGATGAATTTCATCATGAAAAGCGAGACGGCAAAGACGCAGGCCGTCGCAATGAGTACCACTTTGCGGTGCGTCAGGAAGAGATTGAGCACTTTGCGGAAGTACGTGTAAAAACGGCTCTGGTACGGGTCAATCTTGCCCTCGGCATCTTTCTTGACTTCGACGCGGATGAGATAATAGCCGTAAAGCGGCGCGACCATGACCGAGACAATCCACGACAGCAGCAGGGCCGTCGCGATGACCGGGAACAAGGCGCTGCAGAATTCGCTGGCCATGCCTTTAGCAAAAGCAACAGGGATAAAGCCGCAGCACGTAATCAATGTACCCGTGAGCATCGGCTTGGCCGTGGCCCTGAAGGCATAGCAGGCTGCGTCGAAGCGATTGAGTCCCATCTCGAGCTTAACGCTCATCATCTCAACGGCGATGATGGCATCATCGACAAGCAGGCCCAATGCGATAATCAAAGAGCCTAATGAGACTTTGTGCAGGTCGATGCCAGCTGCGTACATGACGACAAAGACGCCGCAGAGTACGAGCGGGATGCAGCCCGCGACAACGAGGCCCGTACGAAAACCGAGGGACAGGAAGCTCACAGCCAGGACAATGACGATAGCTTCAAACAGCGTCTTGACGAAGTCATGAATGGATTCGTTGACAACGCTCGGCTGGTCGGAGACCTGATGAATCTCAAGGCCTACTGGCATATCCTGCTGAATCTTGCCCATCAGGGATTTGAGGTCGTCGCCGAGCTTCAGGATATTGCCGCCGTCTTCCATCGATACGGCAATGCCGATAGCCGGTTCGCCGTTAAAGTACATCTTCGGCGCGGCCGGTTCCTCGTAGCGGCGTTCGACCTTGGCGATATCGCCGAGACGCAGGACCTTGCCGCCCGCGTTGATTGGCATCTGGCGGATGGCGTCAATATCATCGAACTGGCCCGAAACGCGCACATAGACATTATCCGTCTGCGTCTCGACCATGCCTGTGGCCGTCATGTCGTTCTGCTGTGCCAGCGCATTCGTGATGGTCTGCGGGCTGATGCCAAGCTCCGCGAGCTTCGCGCGGTCCATCTCGATGTAGACCTTCTCTTCCTGCTCGCCAATGAGTTCGACCTTCTGGACACTCGGGACATTGAGGAGCAGCCGTCTCGTCTTTTCGGCCTGCTGGCGCATCTCTTCATACGAGTAGCCATCGCCCGTCACAGCATAGACAGAGCCGTAGACATCATCAAAGCGGTCGTTGTAATACGGGCCGTAGACGCCCTGCGGCAGGTCGACTTTTTCATCTTCGCAGAGATTGCGCACGTCCTTCCAAGTCTCGCGGACCTGGCTCTTGTCGACTTCATCACTGAGCTCGACATAGATGACTGTCTGGCCGTCGCGCGTCTCACTCTTGATATTATCGAGTCCGCGCGTGTCCTGCAGCTTTTTCTCGAGCTTATCCGTGACCTGCTCCTGCATTTCCTGTGCCGTGGCTCCCGGCCAGGCGGCAGAAATGACCATCTGGCGAATCGTGAACTGCGGGTCTTCCATGCGTCCTAATTTATTGTAGGCAAAAATACCGCCAATCGCCGTGACGATGATGAAATACCAGACGAGCACGCGGTTCTTCAGCGAGATTTCGGTTAAATTCCTCATGAATCCGCCTCCGTTCTCACGGCTTCTCCTTCATGAAGTTTATGGACGCCGGCGGTCACGACCGTATCTGTGGGGTCAAGACCATGCACGAGCACCGTGTTGTCCCCAAAGTTCTCAACCGTGACGGGGCGAAGTTCAACCGTGTTGTCTTTCGTGACAATCCAGACTTCGGGAGTATCGCCCGTCTGGTAGATGGCCGAAAGCGGCAGTACCGCCCCCGAAGATGATGCTTTATCGTTCTGGGCCACGGTCACGCTGGCCGTCATGCCCAGCTGCATGCCCTCGGGCGGATTTGGGATGGATACGCGCACCTTATAGGTTCGCGACGTACTGTCGGCCATCGGCGAGACCTCGCGTACCGTGCCATCGACATCCTGTGAAAGGGCCCAGAACGAAACTTTGACCGGCGTACCGACTGCCACATCCTGAATGCGGTTTTCCGGCACGGCAATCTCGACTTCGAGCTCATCCGTCTGCACGAGAGTCATGACGGTCTGACCGGCCGAAACGACCTGCCCTTCCTCGGCATTGATTTTTGAAATGACGCCATCAGCACCGGCTGTGAGGTTCGTATAGCCGAGGGCATTGTGGCCCTGTGCGGCCTGTGCCAGTGCCTGCTGATACGTCGCGAAGGCCGCGTCATAATTGGCCTGATACTGGTCGAGAACCGAGGCTGCCACGGCATCCTGATTGTATAGTTCGCTGTAGCGTGCGAGATTGCGCTGGGCAAGGTCCATCTGGGCTCTGGCCTGTGCGACCTGTGCATCGCCGGCATTGGCCTGCTGCACGACATCTTTCGCATTGATGACCATCAGCGTGTCGCCCGCCTTGACGCGGCTGCCCTCCTGCACATTGCGCGAAAGAATCTGGCCGCCGACCTGGAACGAAAGGTTCGTCTCATAGCGGCCGCGCACCGTACCGGAGTACGTACCCGTATCCGTCTCCGAGCCGCTGCCCGCCTGCTGCGTCTTGACAAGCGGCGCTTTGTCTGCCGTCTGAGCTTTCTGTCCGCAGCCGGCTGCCGAGAACGTCACGAGCAGCAGGACCATCGCCAGAGCCAGTCCTTTATTTCTTCTCATCGAGTTCCCCTCCTGCAGGTATGTCCTCCGGAATATTCTTGGCCAGTTTGTAGATATCGGCCTGGCAGGCACGTTCAACGAGGTGGTCGATGCCTTTGACAATGATATCTACCTCCTTCGGCTCCATGTCTTCGACGAGATAATCGACCCAGCGCTGAATGACATTGCGCAGATAAGCATGCTGCTCCTTGCCGAAGTCCGTCAGATAGACATGTTTCGCGCGCTTATCGCGTGCGTCCTGCTCGCGGTAAACGAGGCCTTTCTTCTCAAGCATATTCATCGTGCGCGTCACGACGGCCTTATCGAGATAAAGCATAGCCGCGAGCTCGTCCTGTCTTGCCCCTTCATGGTCGTAAATGCGCAGCAGCATGACGTACTCCGAATACGTCAGATGCAGCTTCTCGCAGGCCTCCACAACAAAAATCTGTGAACGGCGGTACAAGACCGAAAACCAGCGGCCAATGTTAATGTATTCATCCATAATGGTATCCCCTCCAAATGATGAAGAATGTTCTAAACGATAAAATGACTCGAATATACGATTTGAATCATGTGTTTGTTGACATCACGTAAATAAGTTGATTCCATCAAATAAAATTTTACCATATCCGTTCAAAAAGTCAATTATCCGGTGTTATTTTAGAACAAATACCATAAATTAACGCCAATATACGGTATACATGAGAAAGCTCATGTATTTTCGGGCATTCAGCGTGTATAATGATAGAGACGAATGAATGAAAAAGGGGGATACCTTATGACCTGTCCAAGAGTCGGACATATCAATTTCCTGAACGTACTGCCGCTCACCTGGGGCTATGCGCACGGGGCCGCCGAAGGGCTGCAGCTGACGCGCGGCGTACCGGCGGAGCTCAACAGCGATATTGTCAACCACCGCCTTGACGTCAGCAACGTCTCGTCCATCATCTACGCGCGCCACAGCGAAGAACTCGTCGTGCTGCCCGATGTCTGCGTTTCGACGGACGGCGATGTCGAAAGCATCCTGCTCGTCTCGCGCAAGCCCATCGAGTCGCTCAAGGATGACAAAATCATCCTGACAGCCAAGTCCGCGACCTCGCACTGCCTGCTCAAAATCATCCTGCGCCTTGCCTACGGTGCCATCCCGAACTACTACATCCGTCACATCACACCGGAAGACCCGATTCCTGAAGATGCCACGGCTTCCCTGCTCATCGGCGATGACGCCCTCTGGCTCTACCATCATCCGCGCGAAGGCTTCTATTATTATGACCTCGGCCTCGAATGGAAGAAAATGACCGGCAAAAAGATGGTCTATGCCCTCTGGGTCGCGAGCCGCCGCTTTGCTGAAACGCAGCCGGAGCTCCTGCAGCTCGTCTACGACCGCATCCATCATGCGTTCCTGACAGCCGGTGAACACAAGGATGCGGCCATCCGCGAAATCCTGCCGAAGAAACCGACGTTCACCTATGAACAGCTCGACGAATACCTCGGCCCGATTATCCGCTGGAACCTCACCGAAGAATACATCGACGGCCTCAAGACATTCTACTCGCTGGCCCATAAGATGAATCTCATCGACCATGTGCCCGAGATTGAATTTGCCAAAGTCCGGCGCAGCTGACCTCAGCCTGGACCGGCGCGCAAAAAAAGAAAGGATAGCGAGCCAATGAAACCATGGAAAAAAGGCCTTGCCCTGCTGCTCATGGGCATGAGCCTGCTGTCACTTGGCTGCGGCAATGCCCAGCAGTCGGCAGCACCAAAGGAAAAAACACTGGACGAACAGGTCGACGATATCGTCAGTTCCATGACGACGACCGAAAAAGTCGGCCAGATGGTCATGATTGGCGTGCAGGGCACCGAAGTCTCGGACGACAGCCGCTACATGCTGCATCAGTACCATATGGGCGGCGTCATCCTGTTCGACCGCAATATGGAATCGGCGGAGCAGACGCAGAAACTCATCGCGGACCTGCAGGACAATGCCGAAGAAAAAGTACCGCTGTTCATCGGTGTCGATGAGGAAGGCGGCGCTGTCGTGCGCGGCAAATCGTTCATCACGCCGCCGGAGTCGCAGCAGGCCATCGGCCGCACAGGCAAAATCCCCGCAGCTGAGGAATCTGCCCGCAGGACCGGCGAACAGCTCAAAAAGCTCGGCTTCAACGTCAACTTCGCCCCTGTTGCCGATGTCGGCAACTATGAACGGGCTTTCAGTGCCGATGCAAAGCAGGCGGCCAAGTTTGTCGAAGCTGCCACGCAGGGCTATGAGGAAGCGCGCATGATGTACGCCCTCAAGCATTTTCCAGGCATCGGCCGCGGCACGGTCGACTCGCACCAGGACATTTCTTCCATCACGGCCTCCAAAGATGAGCTCATGGAAAAAGACCTCGTGCCTTTTAAGACCATCATCGATGAACGCCAGCCGGAAGATTACTTCATCCTCGTATCGCATCTGAAATACCCTGCCCTCGACCCTGACCATCCTGCCAGCCTTTCGAAAAATATCCAGACGGGGCTCCTGCGCGATGAACTCGGCTACCGCGGCCTCATTATCACCGACGATGTCGAGATGGGCGCACTTGCCAAGCATTACAGCTTCCGCGAACTCGGCGTGCGTGCCGTCGAGGCCGGCTCCGACATCGTGCTTGTCTGCCACGAATATCCGCACGAGACCGATGTCTACCTCGGCCTGCTCGATGCCGTGAACGACGGCACCATCCCGATGGAACGCATCGATGAATCCGTGCACCGCATCGTCAAAGCCAAACTGCTGCACAGGCAGTCACAGACCTGACAACATATATATAAGAACACAAAAAGACCGGACCCTTTTATGAGGTCCGGTCTTTTTTATGGCTGTAAATCCATTATTTAAAGAACATCGCGTAATAACCCGCCGCGAAGATGTAAAGTACGATGAGCGGCAGAATCCACGTTGCGTAGAAGCGAATCCACTTTGGGAAGGCGATGCCTTTGCCCGTATCGGCTTCTTTGATGAAATTATTCCAGCCCCAGCCGTAGCGGCTCGTGCAGAAGGCCAGATAGACGAGGCTGCCGAGCGGCAGCAGGTTGTTGCTGACGATGAAGTCTTCAAGGCTCAGGACGTTCGAGCCCTTGCCAAGCGGCATGAAGCCGCTCCAGACGTTGAAGCCGAGCACGCACGGCATGGAAAGCAGGATGATAAGAGGAATGCCCCAGCGAATGATGGTTCTGCGGTCTTTGTGCAGCAGCTCAAAGAAGCAGGCGATGAGGTTCTCGAAGACGGCGATGACCGTCGACATCGAGGCAAACGCCATGAACAGGAAGAACATCGCGCCCCAGAAATGACCGAACGGCATATGGTTAAAGACGTTCGGCAGCGTGACGAACAAGAGGTTCGGGCCGCTGCCCGGATTGACGCCGTAGCTGAAGCAGGCCGGGAAGATGATCAGGCCGGCCATGATGGCAACGAACGTATCGAGTACGATGACCCAGATGGCCTCGCCCGTCAGGCGCTTCGACTTGCCGATATAGCTGCCGAAGATAGCGAGAGCACCAATGCCAAGGCTCAGCGTAAAGAAGGCCTGGCCCATGGCAGCGAAGACGACTTCCTGTACGCCGTATTCCACGACTTTGCTGAAATCCGGATAGAGATAATACTTAAGACCAATTTCGCTGTTCGGCAGCATGATGGAGTTGATGGCCAGCACAATCATCAGGAGCATTAGTGCGACCATCATCCATTTCGTGATGCGTTCGACACCGGCTTCAACACCGAGGTAGCAGACACCGCCGCAGAGCACGACGACGAGAATCATGCAGCCGGCCATCGTCACAGGGTCGGCGGGCAGGCCGCCAAAGACGCCGCCGACAGCCGCCGCATCCATGCCGTCAAAGGCACCTGTAGCCATTTTGTAAAGGTAATAGAACATCCAGCCCGAGACCGTCGTGTAGAACATCATGAGCAGGAAATTGCCCGCAATGGCCCCGTACTTATACAGATGCCACTTTGTTCCTTTCGGCTCGAGCACGTCAAATGACATCGCCGCACTGCGGACACTGCCGCGGCCGACAGCAAACTCAGCCACCATGATGGGCAGACCGAGGATGGCGAGGAACACGAGATAGATGAGTACAAAAGATGCGCCGCCGTACTGGCCCGTGATGTACGGGAAACGCCAGACATTGCCGAGGCCGATGGCACAGCCCGCCGAGACCAGGATGAATCCCAGACGCGTCGAGAAACTTCCTCTCTTTTCCAAATAAATCCCTCCTAATCGTCTTTACAGAGATACGATTTTTATAGTATATACCCATATAGTTTACTCTACCAGACGAGTCTTGTCCAGTCGCAGGCGTCAACTGCCTATGGACATAAAAAAGCCTCCCCGAAGGGAGACTCATGATGAAATCCTTAGGCTTAAGGATTAAAGAACTTTCTGCAGGTAAGCCTTGATTTCGTCGCCGTCTTCCATAGCCATGACGTCAGCGAGGACTTCCTTGGCCTTGACGGAGCTGATGGAGCGGATCTTCTCCTTGACGCGCGGAATGGACGGAGCACTCATCGAAAGCTCGTTGATTCCCATAGCCATGAGCAGGACAGCAGCGTTCGGGTCCGAAGCCATCTCACCGCACATGCCGGCCCAGATGCCGTTCTCGCGGGCACTCGTAATCGTGCGCTGTACGAGGCGCAGGACAGCCGGGTTGAAGTGGTTGTAGAGGTACGAGATGTTCGCATTGCCGCGGTCAACAGCCAGCGTGTACTGAACGAGGTCGTTCGTGCCAATCGAGAAGAAGTCAACGTATTTGGCGAGAACCGGCGTCATGACAGCAGCTGCCGGCGTCTCAACCATGATGCCGACCTGGACATCATCGGAGTACTTCTTGCCCTCGTGCGTGAGTTCGAGTTTTGCCTCTTCGATGAACTCTTTGACCTTCTTGAATTCCGAGACGTTGATGATCATCGGAATCATGATGGCTGCTTTGCCGTAAACACCGGCGCGCAGGATAGCCTTAAGCTGCGGCAGGAAGAGGTCGCGGCGCTGCAAGCTGATGCGGACGGCGCGGTAGCCGAGGAACGGGTTTTCCTCTTCCGGAATATTGAGGTACGGCAGCGGCTTATCACCGCCGATATCCATCGTGCGGATGACGCAAAGCTTGCCCTTGCACTTCTCAACAGCTTCTCTATAGGCCTTGAACTGGTCTTCCTCCGTCGGGATTTCCTGACGGCCCATGAAGACGAATTCCGAACGAAACAGGCCGACGCCTTCAGCGCCATAGTTCAGCGCGTTGTCGACGTCCATATGTGTGCCGATGTTGGCCATGAGGTCAACTTTGACACCGTCCGTCGTAACGGCCGGCAGGTTTTTGAGTGCTGCATAGTGAGCAGCGAGCTCTTTCTGCTTCTTGATTTTGTCATCGTAGCTGGCGATATCTTCAGCCGTCGGGTTGATGACGATGACGCCGCGCTCGCCGTCCATGATGACACGGTCGCCATCAGAGATCTTGTCGATGCGGTCCTCTTTGTTGAGGCCGACAATCGTCGGGATAGCACGGGCTTTGGCGATGATGACAGCATGCGCCGTCGTGCTGCCCGAACCGAGCAGGACACCGGCGATCTTCTCCGTCTCCATACCGGCGATGACCGAAGGCTCGATTTCACGGCCGCAGAGGATAACTTTCTCGTCACCGATTTCCGGCTCTTTGACACCGAGGATGTATTTAGCGACGCGCTTGCCGACATCGCGCAGATCGACGGCACGGGCAGCGAAGTACTCGTCTTCCATCTGCTCGAACATGACCGCCTGCTCCTCCGCTGCCTTGAGGACAGCCTGCGGTGCATTGCCGAGTTCGTCTATCTTAGCCATGATATTGTCGGACATCATCGGGTCCTGTACCATCATGCGGTGTGCTTCCATGATAGCGGCCTGTTCCCTCATATCCTTGCTCTTGAGCTTTTCGATGCTCTCGCGCAGGATTTCAGCCACAGCCGTCAGTGCGTCCTGTGCCTTTTTCTTCTCCGTCTCTTTGTCTTCCGGTTCATAGTTGACCAGATAGCCGTCGAGGTTCTGGCCTGCGAGCATGATTTTGCCCATGGCGATACCGGAGATAACGCCTTTACCACGAATGATTTCTGCCATTTTGATTTCCCCCTGAAAAATTCCCTGCATTCGCGTGCACCAACACGTCCATGTGCACTTACGAAAATGACCTTCCTCCCGCCGAAGCCGGAGGAAGGTCATTTCACATATCTACTTCCAAACGAAAGATTATTCCTCGCCGAACTTGGAGGCGATGAGGTCTTTCAGAGCTTTGACAGCCTCAGCTTCATCCGGGCCGTCAGCGATGATCGTGACTTCCGTGCCTTTGACAAGACCCATGCTCATGATCATGAGAATGCTCTTAGCGTCAATCGTCTTGCCCTTTGCCTGCAGCTGAATCTTGGATTTGAACTTCGTAGCCGTCTGAACAAAGATGGAAGCCGGACGAGCGTGGATACCAGTCTTGTTTTCAATCGTAATCGTTTCCTGAGTCATTTGAACCTCTCCATTCTGAAAATCATTAATGTTACTTCTCCTGCCATTGCAGGAACATAATCAGCACTTATTAATTATGCAAGATGCGTGCCAACTTTTCCCGCCATGCAGAAAATTTTATTTTGACCTGCAAAGCCTTATGGTAAGGGCCCTGCCGGCAGCCATCTCATTCGTTTTAGGATTGTTCATTTCTTTTGGGAATTCATCTAAGCGAAGTTTTGGTAAAATTTACCAAAAGCGCGCCGCTCGCTTGGTAAATTTTACCAAGTATTGGTAAATTATACCAAGCCGTACTTCCTCGCCTTGGCAGCTACGGTCTTATGGCTGATGCGCAGAAGTTTTGCCGCACCGTTGAAGCTCGTCCCCTGACGCAGGGCATTGGCGATAATCTGCTTCTCGTATTCTTCCCACGGCAGCACCGTATCGTCGGCCTGACCGCGGACCTCACGGCCGGCGATATCCCCCTTAATATAAGAAGGAAGCAGCTCTTCGGTGATGAGGTCGCTGTCCATCAGCGTGATGACGCGTTCGATGACATTCTCGAGCTCACGGACATTGCCCGGCCAGCGGTAATGCATGAACATCTGCATGGCCTCAGGGGTGATGCCGCGTACGTCCTTCTTATTCTCCTTGCTGATTTTCTCGATGAAATGCTCGACGAGCAACGGGATATCATCGGGACGGTCGCGCAGCGGCGGCAGAATAATCGGGATGACGTTGAGACGGTAGTAAAGGTCATCGCGGAACGTGCCTTCATGGACCATTTCCTCAAGGTTGCGGTTCGTCGCCGCAATGATGCGCACATCGACATGAATCGTCTCTTCGCCGCCCACGCGGTCAAATTCTTTCTGCTGCAGCACGCGCAGCAGCTTGACCTGCAGGTTTTTATCGAGTTCGCCAATCTCATCGAGGAAAATCGTGCCGTGGTTGGCAAGCTCAAACTTGCCGAGCTTGCGGCGCACCGCACCGGTGAACGCACCCTTCTCATGCCCAAAGAGCTCAGACTCGAGCAGTGCCCCGGGGATAGCCCCGCAGTTGACGCGGATAAACGGACCGCGGCGCCGGCTGCTCGCATAGTGGATGCCCTCAGCGATGACCTCTTTGCCCGTGCCGCTTTCGCCGCGAATGAGGACATTCGCCGAAGAAGCCGCGGCCTTGGACGCGAGGGCCAGTACGTCGACGACTTTGCCGCTTTTGCCGATATAATTGGCAAAAGCCTGAGCCGTCTTTTTCGTGCGCAGCAGCTCCTGCTCGAGGTATTCTGCCTTAGCCGAAACCTGCGACAGGCGCTCCATAAGCGTCTGGATTTCCGTAATATCCTTGATGACCGAAACAACGCCGGCGATTTCACCGTCGACAAAAATCGGATTGACATTCGCAACAATCGTCGTGCCGTCTTTCTTATGACGGATGCTGCCGATGCGAGCAATGCCCGAACGCAGCACGGCACAGCGGTTGCCGTCCGCGGCCTTCTCGAATACATTCTGTCCGACGACCATCTCCGGTGTCTTGTGGACAATGCGCAGATAGGAAGGATTGACGTACGTGACTTCGCCGCTGCGGTCGACGACGCAGATGCCATCCTGCACAGATTCTAAAATCATCTGCAAGCGTTCCTGCATCAGGGCATTCTCATGCAGCAGCTTATCGACGCCATGAATTTCCTCGGCCTCATTCATAATGAAGTCACTTTCAAGGAAGCGGACCATCTCGAGGACAGCCTGACGGCCATTATCCCCTTCCGAAGAGACAAAGACCGAATCCCCCTGATTGACCTTCAGCGCCACGAGTTTCATGAGGCTGTGCATCTCACAGCGCTCACTGCGCTCGCTGCGCAGATAGAGGTGGCATTCATAGCGCTTGCAGAGCTCCTGCGCACGCTGCACAATCATCGCCGCGACGCGGGCGTGGATGCCGCCTTCATCATGAATGACGGCTTCCTTTTCAAAAATCATTTCCATCGTTCCTTTCTACTTGTTCTTATTATACTATATCTTCGGGGCAAAATCCTCTCCCAGCACGAAAAAACCGAACTTTTCACGCAAAGATTTTTATTCCCGAGCAAAACTGCCCAAAAGAGGCTCAAAATTTTTTCAAAAAAAAGCGTTGACAAGGTTACACTGCAGCGTTATGATAGTACACGTAATCAAAACAACAGTTCACATAACGAACATAGCTGAAGACAGGAAAGAGTACGTTTCCACTGCTGATGCATAGCGAGCCGGGTATGGTGAAAGCCGGTGATGAGCAGGAAGCCGAAAATCATCCTCGAGGCATGGCGCTGAATCCAGAGTAAGTGGCCACGACCGCTCCCCGTTACAGGAGCCGCGTATGATGGTACGTAGTACATTACGAATACCTGAGTACGTCAGAGCGTCGTGCTTTTGCACGGAACTTGGGTGGTAACGCGGAAATCAAATCCGTCCCTTTCAGAGGGACGGATTTTTTATTTTCAGCAAACAGCTTTTATTTTTCATTTCATCTTGGAGGTATCATTATGGAACATGTAGCAAACGTCGATTTTGCCCGTCTAAAACGAGTACGCGACTGGCGCATCATTCTGCCGGTCTTCCTCGTCTCAATCATCGCCTGCATTGACCGCGTCAACATCGCTTATGCAAAACTCACGATGACCGCGGATCTCCCGTGGATCACGCCGGAGGTCTTCGGTATGGGCGCTGGCATCTTCTTCGTCGGCTATCTGATTTTCGAGATTCCGGGCTCGCTCGTCGCTTCTCATTTTTCTGCGACGAAATGGATTGCCCGCATCATGTTCACGTGGGGCCTTGTCTGCGTGTTCATGGCCTTCGTCACAACGGAGTTTCAGTTCTTCCTTTGCCGCTTCCTCTTGGGCGCATCGGAAGCCAGCCTTTATCCTGTCATCTACTCCGTCCTGTTCCCGCGCTGGTTCACGGCTGGTGAGCGTTCCCGCGCTACGAGCCTCATGCTGACGTCGCTGCTGCTTTCCAATATCATCGGTGCCCCGCTTGCCGGCGTTCTTCTTGAAACTTCGTTCTTCGGCATGCACGGCTGGCAGGAACTCTTCATCCTCGAAGCTATCCCGGCCCTTGCCTTCGCTGCTTTCTTCTTCTTCTGCGTCAAAGACCGTCCGGACCAGGTAAACTGGCTCACGGATGATGAAAAACAGTATCTGACGGAAAACTTCAACCGCGAACAGGCTGCTATGCAGTCCCGTAAAAAATACACGGTTCTCCAGGCTTTCCGTGACCCGAAAGTCCTCAAGCTCTGCCTCATCTATTTCCTCTGGGTCGTTGGTTTCTGGGGCTTCTACTTCTGGATGCCGACCGTCCTCAAAGAACTTTCCGGTCTTTCCACTTCGCTGCTCGGCGGTGCTATCGCCATCCCGATGAGTGCTGCTCTCGTCGTCCAGCTCATCATCAGCAAAACGTCGACGAAAACAGGCGATAAAGTCTGGCATGTAGCCATCACGTTGTTCGTCGGTGCTCTTGGTCTCGGTCTTTCCCCGTTTGCTCACAGCCTGCCGGTTGCTCTTGCGCTTGTCTGCCTCTCCGCTATCGGCATCCATGCAGCCATGGGTGTTTGGTGGACGATCCCGACGACATTCCTCACGGGTCCGGCAGCAGCTGGTTCTGTCGCTCTCATCAACTCCTGCGGCAACCTCGGCGGCTGGGTCGGCCCGAACATGATGGCTTGGGTCAAAGTCACGACGGGTTCCTTCGATTTCGGCTACTACATCATGGGGGCATTCATGCTGCTCTCCGGCCTGCTCGTCCTGACCATCCAGTACAAACTCAATGGCGAACGCAAGAACGTCTTTGTTGCGGCTAAAGCAGAAGACGCCAATCTGGAAGAAGCTGAAGCATAATTCTCCAAGACAGCAAAACCTACTATAATATATAGCGTAAAAAATGGCTTCCCGATGAAACTGTCGGGAAGCCATTTTTATTACCGAAATTCTCAAAGGGACGCTGCAAAATCGGCGCCGAGTTTTTCGCAGGCAGCCAGTGCCTCATCGTCCGGCGCATTCTCGACGGCAAGGCCATCACCGAAGAGTTTGGCGCCGTCGCCGCGCGTACGCTCGGCCCACGACTCCATCCAGGCACCGCCGCCCCAGCCGTACGAACCGAACAAAGCAACGGGCTTATCTGCGAGCTGGCCTTCCGCCTCGGCAAAGAACGGTTCAAACGCGCCTTCCTCAAGGACCTCATCGCCCATGGCCGGACAGCCGAACATCAGGCCATCGTAGTCCTTGAGCTTCGCCACACCGCCAAAGGACTCGACCTCAAAAACCTCAACATCGGCACCGGCACCTTTGGCCCCCTTTTCGATGGCCTTGGCCATCTCCAGCGTGTTGCCCGTACCGGTCCAGTAAATAATTGCAATCCTGCTCATAAAAATTCTCCTTTTCCTTCTATATATAATAGATACATACTTCAGCTTGATGCTTCAGACAGCCTTGACAAGTTCAGGGAACGAACAGCCCGCTTCGAGCCGCGAACAGAATTCTTCCGTGCAGTGCGCATAGCGGTCAAAGAGAGCGCGCGTCTCTTCTTCATTGGCATAGACTTTCCAATACCCACTATAACAGAAATCCTGTCCTTTGTGCGTGATAAAGCCTACAACATCGGCCACAGGATAGCCGAGGAACAGACCAATCTCATGGGGAAATGATTTTTGCAGCCGCATGCGCAGCTGCAGATGATGCAGGCAGGCCATGAGACCGTCCCCGCACGGATAGCCATACCGCCGCAGTACAGCCTGCGCAGATTCATCCGCGAGCAGCTTTTCTAAAATCTCTGTGCGGTAAAACAACAGCAGGACATAAGCATCTCCCTCGGCCACGCGGAACATATCGATGCCCTTGCACGAAAAGCAAGGACGGTATGTATCGAGCAAAGCCTCAAAATCCTCGAAGCGGTCCTTGCGAAAAGAAAGCAGGCTCGCAGGGCGCAGCCCGACGAGCAGCGGCGCTGCATGAACCCCCATGATCTGTTCAAATCCTTCTCGTCCCAAAACACATCACCTCTGCTTGAAAATCATTATCATATATGCAAATTCATTATATCGAAAACTTTTCTCAATTACAAGCCTTCTAAAGGATTTTTTTCATTTTCGCAACCGATTGTCTATGAGGGAACGACGTTTAATGTTATAATGAACATTAGCATAAATTAAAATGTCAATTCATATTGACAAGTACTTATCCGTATGCTACTATCAAAACATATTATATTACTATGATTAGGAGGTAACGTGTTATATGATTCAACTGTCTCATATTGAGAAGACATATGACAGCCCCTCTGGCCCCGTCAAGGCACTCAAAGGCATTGACCTGACGATTGCCCGCGGCGAGATTTTCGGCATCATCGGACTCAGCGGCGCCGGCAAGTCCACGCTGATCCGCTGCATCAACATGCTCGAGCGGCCGACGGCCGGCAAAGTCATCGTCGACGGACAGGACATGACGGCCATGAGCGAAAAAGAGCTGCGCAAGGCACGCAAGAATATCGGCATGATTTTCCAGCACTTCAACCTGCTGAGCTCTGCCACGGTTTACGATAACATCGCCTTCCCGCTGCGTCTCTCGCATACACCGGAAAGCGAAATCAAGAAAAAAGTCGAGCCTCTCTTGGAGCTCGTCGGCCTTGCCAACAAGGCACATCAGTATCCGTCTCAGCTCTCCGGCGGCCAGAAGCAGCGTGTCGGCATTGCCCGCGCCCTCGCGAGCGAGCCAAAGGTCCTGCTCTGCGATGAGGCCACGAGTGCCCTTGACCCGCAGACGACGCGCTCGATTCTCGAACTCATCCAGGATATCAACCGCAAACTCTCGCTGACCGTCGTCGTCATCACGCACGAAATGCAGGTCATCAAGGATATCTGCGATAAGGTCGCCGTCATCGAAAACGGCGTCATTGCCGAACAGGGCACCGTGCTCGATGTCTTCACGAATCCGCAGAAGCCCATCACGAAGGAATTCATCAGCGTCCTTTTGTCAAACGACCTGCCGGCAGCTTTCCGCGGCGGCAAAATCTCGCAGACGCCGGTCCCCGGTGCCTATCTGCTGCTGCGCCTGACATTCATCGGTGAATCCGCCGATGACCCTGTGCTGGCCGGCATGATCCGCAAATTTCCGGAAGTCGAAGTTTCGATGCTGTTCGGCAACCTCGACCAAATCAAGTCGACGCCGTTCGGCCGCATGATCATCGGCCTCACGGGACCGGAAGCTAAGATTCAGGAAGCTATCAATTACCTGCGCAGCCAGGATCTCAAAGAGGAGGTGATCGGTTATGTCCGCAGACATGATGCCCCTTCTGACTAAGGCCCTCGGCGAAACCGTCTATATGGTCGTCGTCTCAATGATCATCGCCACCATCGTGGGCGTACCGCTCGGCGTGCTCCTGCATACGACGAGCAAAGGACAGATTCTTGAGTCACCGGCCGTCAACCGCGTCGTCGGTGCCGTTGTCAACGCCGTCCGCTCGATTCCGTTCATCATCCTGCTCGTCGCCATCATTCCGTTCACGCGTTTGCTCGTCGGCACGGCCATTGGCACGACGGCAGCCATGGTACCGCTCGTCATCGCCGCGATTCCGTTCATCGGCCGTCAGGTCGAGACGAGCCTCAAGGAAGTGCCTTTTGGCCTCGTCGAAGCCGCTCAGTCCATGGGCGCAACGCCGGCGCAAATTATCTGGAAAGTCCTGCTGCCAGAATCGATGTCCTCGATTGTCGCACAGCTCACGACCGTCATCATCAGCCTCGTTGGTGAATCCGCCATGGCCGGTGCTGTCGGCGGCGGCGGTCTCGGCGACCTCGCCATCCGCTACG
>ERZ779888.617-NODE-617-length-41307-cov-11.057306_pt1 | contig 41307 bp, 38 predicted proteins | sample MGYA00511245_ERZ779888 | MGnify/ENA primary metagenome ERZ779888 (study PRJEB29588, sample SAMEA2155255) | human gut metagenome | biome: human gut; feature: human-associated habitat; material: faeces | place: Denmark | collected 2008/2010 ...
TGTTCGGGACTTTCACCCTATAGATTCTGCTCATGCTGGGCGCACAACGATTTACTCCCGGGCCTTCCTCGACCCGGGACGCTATCATATCAACTTATCGTCGTTATGACATTGAACTTCTTCTGGAGCATGTCCACCATGTTCTGGGATTTCTTATGCCCCATGTCAGCGGCCTTCTTGAACCACCTCATGGCCTCGAACTCGTCCTGAGGGACCCCTTTCCCGGCATGATATGACAGACCCACATTGAACATGGCCTTCAGCATCCCGCGCCCGGCGGCCTTCTTGAACCACTTCAGGGCCTCTGCGTCATCTTTGGGTACGCCCTTCCCGGAACGATACATCATCCCGATGTTGTACTCGGCCTTCTCGCTCCCCATGTCGGATGCCCTGGTATAATACTCCAAGGCCTTCTGTGCATCCTGCTCCACTCCGATGCCGCTGTCGTACATGACCCCGAGATTGTATACGGCCTTCGGATTGCCGAGATCTGCGGCCTTCATGAAATACCCGAAGGCCTTGTCATAGGACTGCTCCACGAAATGCCCGTAGTAGTACAGGACTCCGATGGAGAAGATCGCATCCGGATTCCCATGGTCTGCGGCCACGGAATAGTGGCTGTAGGCCTTCTCGTAGTCCTGATCGACGCCGTACCCCTTGTCGAGCATGCGTCCCATGTAATATTCGGCCTTGATGCACCCTGCCTTGGATGCCTCGGCGAAGATCCCGAATGCCTTGGCATCCTTGGACCGGTCCTCGCCCTCGGTGTAGAATTCCTTAGCCTGTGTGAAAAGGTCTTTGGCGCCTTGGGAAACCATACCCCGGCGATACACGAGCGGATTTAAAAATTCGATTACCGACACCGAACACGTTGGCCACCATACGTATGCCAGTGCCGCCGTCCTCGTAGAAATGTTCCAGCCTCTCCACCGGCATGAAGCCCCTGCGGCGATAGAAGGATATGGCCTCCGAATTCGTCTCCCTCACCTCGAGCTGTATGGACCTCGCCCCGTCCATCATGGCGGACCGACGGAACCTGTCGAGCATTCCCGAACCTATTCCCTGACCGCGGAAACCTCTTTTCACACAGAAAAGCGCTATGGAGACACGCCCGCCGGAGAGGCGGGACCCGGCCATGTATCCGATGATGTCTCCCGTGAAGTCAGTGGCCACGATCTGTCCTCCGGGCCACTGCATCATGAAATAATCGACGATGCTCGGAACGAAATAGGAATCCAGGGACTCGCATATGAGGGCATACGCCCTCGAAGAATCCTCGGGCCTCATCTTCCTGATCTCCATCCTATATCACCGTATCCGCCGCTGGGTCTGTCGCGGAAGAACGCGACGACCGTCCCTATGAGGAGGATGACGGCCGCCGACAAATAGATAACGTATCCCCCATGGTCTTCGGAAGGTACGGTGAACGATACCTCCTCCGAGACGTCGATACCTTCCACCGACACCGATGCCACATGATCACCGGACGATACGCGGAACACCGCCGCCGATACATCCGTGCACCTCTCCTCCCCGTCCACCGCCCACAGGAATATGGACCCGGCCGGCCCCCTGGCACGAAGGACCACGGCGTATCCGCCGCTGCCCCTGACCACCTCCGCGGTAAAGGAAAGCCCTCCCTCTTCGACGTCCGTACGGCTCACCCCGAAATCGGAAAGGAACAGGTCTGCGAAGAAGGACGCCACCTCCTCCGAGACGATGAGGACGGCGACCTCTCTGTTCCTGTCGAAAGACGTGGCCGTCCAATTGACGGACCCCACCCATACGGATCCGTCGATGACGATGCCTTTGTTATGGATGAGGGAGAACCCGTCCCCTCCGTCGACGGCGACCGCCTTTATGCCTGTGGTCTCGTTGATGAGGTTCACGGTCGATACATGGGCACCCCCTCCCGACTGGGAGGAATCCAGTATGAACCGGACATCCAATCCGCGTGATGCCGCGGATGCCATCCATGCTATGGGCGTGTCCCCGTTCACGGGCGACAGCGAATCCCCCAGGTCCATCTCCTCCGCATATATCCTCCTCTCTGCCGAACCCATCATCATACGGAGGGTGGAGAACGAATTGTCCGGAGAAAGTACGGGAGATACGGAGGCTTCGTAACTGCGGTATTCTGGCACATCCGGAGGTACATATGACAGGGTGCCCCGATAGCCCTTGAGATCGGGGTATGCGTCCTCCAAACACACCGTATCGCCCCATACGGTATCGAAGTCGTTCTCGAAAACCCTCTCCATATAGCCAGCATATCCCTTTCCGGAGATTACGGCCCCCCACCCCCTGTTACCGTTGCCGTAACCCATGTTGCCGGATGTCCAATTCTCGGACGTGATAATCACGGTGTCCCCGTCGATCACAGCGTATTTGTTGTGGACGTAGACGAACCTCTGCGGGTGGTCGCCGAAGTTTATCAGCCTGACATCTGCCCCGCCGTCGTCGATGGATTTCAACAATGCCAGCTCCGTGCTTATGTCCACTCCCAGCGGCTCAGCCTCCGCCAGTATCCTTACGGATACTCCGCGGTCGCAAAGGGAGGAAAGAAGAGCTATGACGTTCGGACACGATATGAGATAGATGGAGATGTCCACCGAACACGATGCGGATTCCAACGCCTTGTATATCGGACCTCCTCCGCTCTCCGGAAATGAGAACGGAACCACGGAGGCCTCGAAAGCGGATGTGCCAGGAAACACGTAGTTTGTCCATCCCGCCCTCGTCACCATCCAATCGGAAGACGTATCCGTATCCGTCTGGGACGTCCTCATGGCATATGTGAGGGAGCTTATCCTCACCGGACTTCCAGACCACCCGTCCGCTCCGAGAGACCCTCCCCAACAGACCTGGTCTATTACCGAATCCCCTGCCTTTAGAACGACCTCGTCGCCGGAATCGGCCAATATGAAACGTCCGGTACGGGTGATGCACGGATCATCGGTCTGGATCGTCCCGGAGCGCGAACAGAACCAGTTCTTGCCGATCTCTCCGACAATGGTCAGACGTTCCCCGGGATGCAGGACCGTGCTTCTGTTGAACGTCAACGTACCCTCGCCATCGGTCATGCACCAACCCATCAGATCCACTTGGCTGGCACATACGTTCTGTATCGATACGCCCTCGTCATAGGGGTTGACCTCCGTTATGAGGACGGAGGGGGAAACTGCGGCATCCACGGGATCATGAATGGTCGGACCCAGCAGCGACGTCGTGGCAGCGACGATGAGAATGCATAGCAGTACCTCGGACCTCGTCCTCATACGGAGGTCTTCCGGTCTGAGGATTTAAAGCCCGAGGACTGCATGTAATAGGTTAGTGTTCACTTCCTCTTCTTGGACGAGGAGCTCTTCTTCGAAGATGAGGGCCTGCTTCCGGAACCGGACTTCTTCGTGGACGAGGAAGAGGTGGCGGAACGTACGGCCTTTTTCGCGGATTTCTTCATCGCGGCGGCAATGATCCCGACGATCGCCACAGCGGCCGCTCCGAGATAATACATGAGATTGTGCTCCTCCTCTGCATTGATCTTCGAGTAGTCCGCATTGAAGTAATTGTCGAAATCGGTATTGAAGTATGCCGCATAGTAGTCCGTAACCTCGGAGGAATCTATTATGGCGGCCGCCTCGCGGTTCCTATAGAACGAACCATCGGTCCAGTTGACTGATCCCACCCAGACCTTGTCGTCCACTATAACCCCCTTGTTGTGGATCTGCGGGAATGCCTTCGTCTTCTCGTAGATGGCCGCCTTTATCTGGGTATTACCGTTCAAGGTCTGGACCAGTGCGTGGTGTTCTTTAGAATCCTTGTCCTCCGATGTCTCATATGTCCCGTTGAGGATGTATTTCACATCTATTCCCTGCCCGGCCTTGTCCGACATGATGCCGATAAGGCTGTCTCCGGTAAGTGTGGAATTATTCTTGTCGATATCCAACTGCTCAACGTATATGCGGCTGGTAGCGGAACCCATGAAGTATTTCAGAGCACTTTTGGAATTATCAGGAGAGGTGACCGGGGCCACTCTGGCGGAATACGTAGGCGAAGAGTAGTCATCGCGTATGGTGTAACTGATATCCCCTGATGCGGCTATGTCCGGATATACGTCGTCAAGGGTCTTCACATCTGCATTAGAGACATCATAGTCCCCTTCGAAGACTCCTTTCATATGTGTGGCGTATCCGGTACTTTCTATGACGGCTCCCTATCCCCTGTTCCCTTTGCTGCCCAGATTCGCATCGGTCCAGTTCTCCGAGGTTACGACCACGGTCTTATCGTCGATGATGGCGTACTTGTTGTGGATGTATGTGTACCTCTTATCTGACGAATCGCAACCAGGATAGTTGATGATGTTGACCTCTCCGCCGACCGATTCCAGCTGCTTGAGCATGGACATCTCGTTGTCGGTATTCACTCCCAGAGGATTCCCCGATACGAGGACCCTGACGTCGACGTTCTCTGATTCCTCCAGATCGCAGAGGAGGGCGATGACCTCTTCGCTGCCCATATAATAGATGGAGATATCCACGGTCGAAGTGGCCTTGGAGAGCTCCGTCAATATGGGCGTGCCTTTGCTTTCGGGAAAGGTGAACGGAGTCACCTGTGATTCATAATATGTAGGTGTGAATGAAGGGTCCGCAGAAGACACAGACCCTTCGTCACCGCAGATGACCGTAGGGGATATTACTACGGCTACGGCCAGAACTGCAAGTAATATTGTCGGTATATCCTTCCTTTTCAAGTACATCCCGAAGGATGATACACATTCTGATATACCGACTTTTTGATTGGTCCCATCAAAGGGCGCTTACCAGGTCGGTGAGCACCGCATACTGGTCCTTGGCCTTGACGACTCCGGATGCCAGAAGCACTCCGTCGGCACCGAGGTCGATGGCGGCGGCGACGTCCTTCCCGGTCTTCACCCCGGCCCCGCATAGGACGCGCACGGCCTTGTTAACGTCCTTGACAGACTCGACCGTGCTCTCGACTATGCGCGGGTTGGCGGTGGTCACACTTATGTCCCCTCCGATCAACTCGGGAGGTTCTACGGCTATGAAGTCGGGTGCGAAACGTGCCAGAGACACGGCGGTATCCACGGTATCGGCGCAGACGACGGTGGTGAGGTCGCATCCGAGGGAAAGCTCGACGCATTCCCCCACGACCTCCGCATCCACCTTGTGTTCCGAGTGGTTGATCAGAGTACCTATGGCGCCGCACGACCTTACCATGGACGGGGTCACCCATCCGGTGGCGGAACCGGGCGCGCGGGGATCCACGTTCTGCGAGAGGACGGGGATGTCCACGGCCGCGGCGACCGCCGCCAGAGATACCACGGGAGGGCAGACGGCTATGCAGGCGCCGGTCTCCTCGGAGACCTGCTGGCACTTCTTCGCCAGCTCGACGGCTGCGGCCCCGTCCACCTCGCGGTAGGCCTTGAAGTTGACGATCACCACGTGTTTTCCCAGTTCAGTCAAGGGGCTCGAACCTCTTCTTGAGATCCTCGAGAACCTCGGGCCTGGAGGTGTACTCCATCTCCTCTGCTCCGAGGATAGAAGGCTGGAACGGTCCCTGGGCCCTCATGAGCCTGCTCGCCTTGATGGCGTTGGCGCGAACGTTGTCCCAGGTGTTGTTTCCGAAGATGTCTACGGGGATGTGGTCTCCGCCCTTCACTCCCTGGGGCTCGAGTCCCTGGAGGTGTCCCTCGCAGAGCTGGAATCCGAGGGCGCATATTCTCGGAGGTCCGTCGTAGTAGACGGGGTTGGAGTCCTCGGGCGAGCAGGGGTAGAACGCACCGATGTGCGATCCCCTCATCCATCCGGCAACGAGCCAGGTGTTCTGGAACACCTGGGTGTACTCTCCGACGGAGGGGAATCCGCTCTGTGCCCTGCAGATGCAGACGGGGTCGTCCTTTCCGACGTACCTTCCGGCGGTCATGTTGAGCTTGTCGGTGGATACGACGCAGGCGGGTCCGAGACCTGCCCTGCTGTTGATCCTCTTGATGGCGTATCTGGAGGTGTCTCCCAGAAGGCTGAGGATGCTGAGGGTCTCCTCGGGGGAGGACATGACGACCTTCTTGTGGTCCATGACATCCTGGATCTCGACGTCGAATCCCATCTTGGCCCTCTTGTCGATGACGAGGCCGGTGGTGGTGAAGGGGTCGAGGAAGATCCTGGTGAGGATGGGCGAGTATGCGGAAGGCTCGGTCTTGTCGGCCATGAAGAACACGAGGGGCTCGGAAGGCCTCTCCTCGAAGGTCATCTCCGCGGAACCGGGTCCCGCTCCCTTGACGTTTCCGGAGAAGGCGTCGGTGAGGATGTCCTGTCCGGCGGCGTAGAGGTGCATGGATTTGGAGATCTTGGTGGCCTCCTGGAAGCACTCCCATGCGGCGGTGTGGACCTCTTTGTTGCCCTCGCCCTTGTAGTGGGTCATGTAGAGGTTGATGTCGTCGCCGACGCGGGTGACGTAGAAGTCCTCGATAATGCCCTGCTTCTGTTTGTCGGTCAGGATCTCTTTCGCTTTGGCCATCATGGAGGGATGGGGGGTCATGTGACCGCATATCGATCCGATGTCTGCTTTGATGATTGATACAGTGACTTTTTCAGCCATGGGTTCACCGTTATTGTGCGCTCCGACGCTCTTTATATTATTATAAGTTACCTTTGAAACAAAGCGGGAATCATGTCCGAAATGACCGATATCCCCGAAAAAATGCGGAATCCGCCTTACTGATTCTTAGCCGAGAACCTGGCGACCATGCCGGCAATGTCGCCCTCGCTCATGTTCTGTATGACGATCCTGCCGGGACCCTTGAAATCGGTGACGCACTCATCGTCGTCCCGGGTGTCCTCCGCCTTGCTCCTGATGGACCTTATGCTGTATTTGACGGAACTCTCCCATGCCAGGGCATGGGACGTGGACACCGTGTAACGGTCGTCCGGGCGGAGGTCCATGGTGGTGAAGTCCCCGCACGATGCGATGAAGGCCGTCCCGTCCCCCGAGACCTTGAGGAGGACGAGCCCCTCCTGGTCGAACTGGGGGTCTCCGAGATGTCTCTGCATCTCACGGGATATGGCGGTGCCCCTGGAACAGGCCAGCATACCGTGTTTCTGCATGATCCAATCGCCCTTCCCCAGGTCCACGTCCATGATCATACCGGGTACGGAGGGCCCCACGGTCACCAGGCCCGTCCCTTTCTCGGAGGAATACTCCACCATGTCGATGAAGGAATCGGAGAACATCTTCTTCAGACCGGATATGAAGGCGCTGTCGTTGATCTTGACGTTCACGTTGAAGGACTTGCTTATGAGCCTTCCCGGCGCGGTCTTCAGAATGTCGCCCGGTGCCAACTGCACGTTGAGGACCTGCGACATGATGCCGGTGATCGTGAACTTCATGTCCGGGCACATCGTCTTCATTCTTTTAAATCTGATGAGGGGGTGTAAGGACGGCCCTCTGCTCCGGAGCGAGCCTTTAATAAATGACCTGCATACACGCGGATGTTAATATGGCAACAGTCAGAGACTCAGGCAACATATCCGTGGCGGACGGCAAGGCCACCGTCAAAGGATGGGTCCAAGACATCAGGAACATGGGCGGCATCTCGTTCCTCATCCTGAGGGACAGGTACGGCACCGTGCAGATCACCCTTCCCAAGAAGAAGATCGAACCCTCCCTGTTCGAACTCATGACGAAGCTCCCCAGGGAGTCCGTCGTCTCGGTCACCGGAGAGGTCAAGGAGAGCAAACAGACCGCTCTGGGTCTCGAGGTCATACCCGAGGCCTGCGAGGTCTACAGCAAGGCGGCCACACCCCTCCCCCTCGGCGTGATCGACAAGGTCAACGTGGAGATGGACACCCGCCTCAACAACAGGTTCATGGACCTCAGAAAACCCGAGGTCAGGGCCATCTTCGAACTCAGGTCCATGATGATGGACCTCATCAAGGAGGCCATGTCCCAGGAGGACTTCCTCAACGTCACCACCCCCAAGATCGTGGCCTCCGGGGCGGAGGGCGGCGCCACCCTGTTCAATGTGGACTACTTCGGAAAACCGGCATATCTGGCACAATCCCCCCAGCTCTACAAGCAGATGCTCATGTCCACCGGCATGGACAGGATCTACGAGATCGGCCCGGCCTTCAGGGCGGAGCACTCCAACACCAACAGGCACGTGACCGAGTTCACCTCCTTCGACGGGGAGATGTGCTGGATCGAGAAGGAGGAGGACGTCATGGAGATGATCGGAAAGGTCGTAGACCACGTCCTCAGAGGTCTCAAGGAGAAGGGCAGGAAACAGCTGGAGATCCTCGGCAAGGACATCAACGTGCCCGAACTCCCCTACCCCATCCTGACATACTCCGAATGCCTGAAGATCGTGCAGGACGCCGGCCTCCCGCTCAAAGAGGGCGACGACCTCGGGACCGACGGAGAGAAGATCGTCGGGGAGTACATGGCGAAACAGGGCAAGGAACTCTACTTCATCGCCGAGTACCCGGAAGAGGCGAAGCCTTTCTACATCATGGAGAAGGACGGTACCCCCTACTCGTTCTCGTTCGACCTCGACTACAAGGGACAGGAGATCTCCTCCGGAGGACAGAGGGAGCACAGGTACGACGTACTCGTGGCGAGGATGCAGAAGAAAGGTCTGGACCCCGATGACTTCGAAGACTATCTGGCCGCCTTCAAGTTCGGCATGCCTCCCCACGGCGGATGGGGGATCGGCGTGGACAGGCTCCTCGAGAAGATGCTCGACCTGCCCAACGTCCGCGAGGCCATCCTCTTCCCGAGGGACCTCAGCAGACTGATGCCTTGAACACCGGATCTCAGATTCGGAAAAAGGAGGGGTTTCCGCTCAGATTCGGTCACCCCTCCCCCTTTCGCTTTTATACCATTCCCGCCACTGCGGTAACATATGGCAGCCCCCGGCGACACTTACGAACGCGAACTGAAATACCTCCTGTCCGGAGACGAGAAAGCGATCGCCAAAATGGTCAAGACCTGTGACGAGACGGAGACGCAGGCCTACGGTTCCATGAAGGACTTCCCTTTCATGGTCATAAGGGCGGCCGGGTCCCTCGGAGTGGACCTCGTGGCCCTCAGATGGGACTTCTCATTCCCCATCGAAGTGAAGAGCTCGGAGAACGACGTTCTGTATATGAGCAAGAATGCCAGACTGATCGAGCAGGCCAACCGCATGATGGAGGACTGCGCCCGCTGCCACATAATCCCGATCTACGCCTACAGACTCAAAGGGGTCAGAGGGGACCCGTGGAGGATATTCACCATGCCGTCCGAAAGCAGACTCCGCGGAAGGGCCGCACTCCTGAAGGAAAGGATCCCCAAACTGGATGTGAGCAAGGGCGGGAACTTCGTCATGAGATGGAACGACGGGATGAAGCTGTCCGAACTGCTGTCGTATGTGGGAATGAGCAACTACGACGACAGGGAGTGAGACGGCCGTCGGCACTCATAGGGCTCATCACGGATCAGCTCGCATTATCCTCATCCGGCACGGTCTCGGAAGTTAATCGGCATCGACCGTTTAAGAGTGTCGGAACGATGGTGTCTGGGTCATCCCAGGATGTCCGTCATCCTCTTGACCGGGACGTATGCCTTCTCCTGCACATCGCGGTCCAGGACGATCTCCCCAGTCTCCTTCTCCAGACATTCCAGGACGGACTCGGGACTGATCATCTTCATGGTCATGCACAGAGACTGGTTGGTGAAATAGAACTTCTTCCCAGGACATGCCTTCTCGAGCCTGTGTCCCATACCCCACTCGGTAAGGACTATGAACTCCTTCCTGTCGGATGCGATACAGTAGTTGAGTATGGCCTCGGTGGAACCTACGAAACTGGCCATCTCCAGTACCTCCAGTCTGCATTCGGGGTGTGCGACGACTTCCGCATCGGGGTGGGCCGCCCGCAGCTCCTGTACCTGCCTAAGGGTGACGCACTGGTGTACGGGGCAGAATCCGGACCAGAGGATGACGTCCTTCCCGGACTTCTCCCTCACATATCTTCCAAGATTTGAATCGGGGACGAAGATTATCTGGTCGTTGGGGACGGCGTTCACGACGTTCAGGGCGTTGGCCGAAGTGCAGCAGTAATCCACCTCGGTCTTGGTCTCCGCCGCAGTGTTGACATAACCGACGACGGCGGCATCGGGATATTTGGCCCTGACCTGTCTGATCTGCTCGGCGGAGCACATGGCCGCCATGGCACATTTGGCCTCGGGTTCGGGAAGAAGGACCTTCTTTCCGGGGCTGAGGATCTTGGCAGTCTCCCCCATGAAGGAGACTCCGCAGAAGACTATGATGTCCGCATCGGTAGCGGCCGCCTTCTTTGAAAGACCCAGAGAATCCCCCACGAAGTCCGCGAGGTCCTGCACCTCGGGAAGTGTGTAGTTATGTGCCAGGATTATCGCATTCTTCTGTTTCTTGAGAGCGGCTATCTGCTGCGCTACGGATTGCATGTTACCGTGGCGTAGTACATCCGCTTTTTAAACATTGTTACCATAGCCGTAACAGATAATATGCCCGGCGACAGGGAGACTCTTGCGGATTCGAGGTTCAGATGCAACGACAGGGAACGTGCCTGTTTCGAAGCCGGCATAAAGATGGCCACCATATACCACCAGTTCGTCGGTACCCCCTTCTGCGAGAGGAACGTCGGCGACCTGGAGAAGACCATCGCCGAATGCATAAAGGTCCAACCTTACGTCCGCGATGCGGAGGTTTCGATACGCAGGGGATGCGGCGACAAGGAGGACCAATACTCGTACACGTCCCTCACGGGGGACATGATCGATGCGACGGTGGTCGTGGAGTTGGGCGGCGCCTCGGTGAAAGCGGTCATGAGGTACGATGCCGAGCTCGGATACCCCCTAATGTACATCGAAGACATCCAGTAAAACCATCCAATCGATGTACAAATGTATACAAAATCGGGTGTCCCAGTCCCGTAGAACTCCATCAATATTTATACTTTAAAGACCATCCAGATAGGGGGACAATCGCTTGGTGAACGAAATAAAGATTGGTATTACTGGACTTCCGGGCTCCGGTAAGACCTACACCTTGAAACGCGTTATAGAGATGCTCGGAAAAGACATTACGGTCGGCGGAATGATAGACGAGAAGATAACCGACGGAAGGCATGAGATCGGCATAAACGTCTGCAACCTCCAGACCGGAGAGAAGGTCACCTTTGCCAAACCGGGTGTCGAGAGCAAGATCACCGTGGGGAATCTCGGAGTGGACCTGTCCCTTTTTGAGTCCATATCCATCGACGCCATCAAGACCGCCTGCGAGACCTGCGACGTCATAGTCATCGACGAGGTCGGCAAGGTGGAGGTCGAGAGCCAGGCGTTCGTAGATGCAGTGAAGGACGCATTGGATGTCGACAAACCGATGATATTGACGCTCCATAAGAAATCCAGGAACCCCCTCCTGCAGGACATCAGAAGGAGGGACGATGTGAGGATCCTAGAGGTCACCCCCACCAACAGGAACCTTCTTCCGCACAAGATCATGCGCCTGATGAACGGTGAAAACATTTGATGCCGTCAGGAAACATAATAACCGAGGGGAGTACTAGGATATTGGTCCCCGAGGTGCATTCCACCCATGGTCCCGGGAAGATCAACGCCGGGTCCGTATTCTTCAACGAACAGATGGCGTTCAACAGGGACGTCAGCGTCATGCTTCTGAGGGCGCTTCAAAGACCCAGCATGACCGTGGCCGATGCCATGACCGCCACCGGGTCGAGGGCGGTCAGGATCGCCAACGAGGTCCCGGGGACGGACGTCACCGCCAACGACTTCGACGAGAACGCCATACCTTATATCGAGGCCAACATAGAGATCAACGGCCTGGAGAACTGCCGTGCATCCCACTCCGACATGCACTGCCTTTTCGCCGAGAACAGCTACGACTACGTGGACTTGGACCCGTTCGGGTCGCCGTCCCTTTTCATACAGTCCGCCATACGCGGATGCCGCAAGCGCGCCGTCCTGGCCGTCACCGCCACCGATACGGCACCCCTCGCCGGGGCTCAGACCCCCAAATGCAGGCGCAGATACCAATGCGAGCCCATACGCGGATACATGTGCCACGAAGGGGGGCTCAGGATACTCATGTGCAACATAGCCCGCGAGATGGGGAAGTTCGACATGGGCATGCGTCCCCTGCTGTCGTTCTACGCCGACCACTACTACAGGACGTATGTGGAGATCGTCCCGGGGACCAAGGCCTGCGACGACATGCTGGCACATCTCGGATACATGCGTTACGACCAGAAGACCCTGGAGAGGGATTGCGTATACGAGTACGACCGCGACCACAGGCTGGGTCCGTTCTGGCTCGGACCCCTCTTCGACAAGGACCTCCTCGGAAGGATGTCCTCCGAGGGCATGGCCAAACAAAAGAAGTGCGATAAGATGCTGGACATCTGGAGGAACGAGATAGATTCCACCCCGTTCGTGTACGACGTGAGCGAGCTGTCGTCCTTCACGAAACTATCGCCTCCCAACATGGACGTGTTCATCGAGAAGATGAACGAGGTGGGGCCTACGTCCAAGACCCATTTCTCACCCACCTCCTTCGTTACGGAGCTGCCTCTGAAAGACATCCTGGAGATCTACCGCGAGAACGGTAACGAGACTCCGCGCGACTGAGGGATCTCCATCACAGGGATCCAAGAGGGGACCGCGGGCATCGAGCAGCCTCCCAACGGATTCGTGCCGGCAGGCATCTTCGACCCCGTCCCCCTGACGTTCAGGGACGGCAGGTATCTGGGACAGGACAACATAGGCTGGGACATAGCGGAAAGCGCCGTATCGCTCCTCTCGACCCTGGTATTCCTCAACGAACGCAACGGATACATGTACGAGAGGAAGCTGATGGAACTGAAGGAGGCGGAGAGGATAACGTTCCAACGTCTCCGCATCAAAAGTCTCGACACATACGGTACGGCATCGTCCATAGACGCCTTCGAGGACGGGATAAACTGCAGGTACGGAGGGGATTTCGACGACGCCTCCGTAGACAACGCCTGCAAACTGGCAGCCTACGCCCTTACCAGCGGAGGGGCCGGAAGATATGCGCACCCCTCCCGCATAAGGGCCAACGACCACACCTGCGAGAACATCCGCATAATGGTCAGGAGGACGGTGGGGTTCTTCGCCAACATGGGTCCGGTCACGAGGATAGGATTCGACATGCCGGGAGGATACGGCGGGAGGATCACCGAAGGATACGGCAACTACCTCACGGGATCCACCGTCTGGGACATGACGACTTCTACGGAACCGCTGCCGAAGGATAAGGTCCTGCAGCTCCTCGTCCGGTACGTCATGTGCAGGCACTCCGACGACCCCGAGATAGGCTCCGTCACGAACATGGGGCTTGTCAATCCCCGCCTCAACTGCGCATACATAGTCAGCGGATCCAGGATAGATCCGTCTGTCATCGAGCACGTCGAGAAGGAGATCGTCGGATACCGACCCGATCCAACCGTGCGCGTACCTATAAATGTTTGAAGGCGATGGTCGTACGATTTCATATGCCTAGCCTAGCTGTCATCGGGTCCCAGTGGGGAGACGAAGGTAAAGGAAAGATCATCGACTATCTCGACGAGAAGGCGGATCTCATCGTCCGTTTCCAAGGCGGCAACAATGCCGGACACACCATCGTCGTCGGAGACAAGGTTTTCAAGCTCCACGGATTGCCGTCCGGGGTCGTAAGGCCGGGCAAGCTCGCCGTCATCGGAAACGGGACTGTGGTCAACATGGAGGAACTCCTCGACGAGATCGCCCATGTGGAAGAGGCCGGAGGGAGCATCGACGGTCTCAGGATCTCCGACAGGGCCGCCCTCATCATGAACTATCACAAGAAACTCGACGGTGCGGAGGAGAAATACCGCGGCAAGAAACCCGTCGGCACCACCAAGAAAGGGATCGGACCGACATACCAGGACAAGATCGCCAGGATCGGATTCCGTGCCGGCGACCTCCTGGAGGAGGACACCCTGAAGGAGAAGATATCCATGCTCCTCCCTTACAAGAAGGACCTCATGGCCATGATGGGCGCCGAGGAGTGCTGCTGCACCCCGGAGTCCCTCCTGGAGAAGATGAACGGATGGGGGATGAAGCTCGGCAAATACATCTGCGACACCTCTGTCCTCATCAACGAGTCCCTGGACGAGGGCAAGAACGTACTTTTCGAAGGCGCCCAGGGAGCAATGCTCGACATCGACCACGGGACGTATCCGTTCGTGACCTCCTCCGCCACCATGGCCGGCGGCATCTGCACCGGGGCCGGCATCGCCCCCAACAGACTCGGCGGCGTGATGGGTGTCGTGAAGGCCTACACCACCCGTGTCGGCGAGGGACCGTTCGTTACGGAACTGAAAGGAGAGGAGGAGGCGGAACTCCAGAAGAAGGGCGGGGAGTTCGGCGTCACCACCGGCAGGGGAAGGAGGTGCGGATGGCTCGACCTCGTCGTCGTCAACCACGCCAACATGCTCTGCGGATTCAACAGCATCGCCATCACCAAGATCGACGTACTGAACGACTACGACGTGCTCCCTGTGTGCACGGAGTACGAGATAGACGGCAAGAGGACCAAACACTTCCCCGGATCCATCAAACAGTTGGAGAGGGCGAAACCCATCTACACCGAATTGAAAGGGTGGAAAGGATGGGACGACACCGAGTCCGTCGTCAAGGGAGGATACGACAACCTCCCGAAGGAGATGAAGGACTACATCGAATTCATCGAGAAGGAACTGAAGACTCCCGTCGACATCGTCAGCATCGGACCCGACAGGGACCAGACGATCGACAGAAGAAAGGATTGGTGGAACTGATGGCATACTGTCCCAAGTGCGGAACACTCCTCAGTCCCAGCGACAGGTTCTGTCCCAAGTGCGGAACCCCTAACGACGGGAGCGCCTACGGAGGTACCGGGTGCGGGACTTCCGGCACCTATTCCCCTCCCGTGAACGACGGAAGCCTCGACACCGTGGCCATGCTGACCCTTATCTGGGGACTTCTGGCAATCGCCATCGGACTGGGACTCACATCCATGGTCTTCGTAGCGGACATGGAGGCTGGAATGTACATGCTCGTCCTGATGAGCGGACTCATCCTCTCCGGACTGTTCTCCCTCATCACCTCCATCAAGGCGAAGAACAGGACCGACTACAACGTCTGCATATGGTGCTGCGTATTGTCGTCCATCTGCGCGATCGCGAGCGTCATCTGCTTCATCGTCGGGATCATCATCTGCTTCCAGATATCCAGCAAGAGAAGCTGCTTCAAATCCTGAAGGCCTTCGGGCCTTCTTTTCAAACTTCTTACGCTTTCGGAATAAATCCCGTGGACGGACGTATTGCCTGGAGCATCACATGGAGGGAATCGGAACATCCTGAGTTTCCGGGGACCATCGAGATCGGGGATGTCCCAGATATGTAGGGATTACGGATCCTTCGAAGACGGCCGTTCTCCTACTACATACGTTAATAGTATATCCTCCGGCCGTGATTACAGAATGCTATGAAGATAGCTGCAACTTATGAAAACGGGGAGATCTTCCAACACTTCGGCCATACGGAGCAGTTCAAGATCTATGAAGTCAAGAACGGGAAGATCGTCGGATCCGAGGTCGTCGGCAACGACGGCCTGGGGCACGGGGCCCTCGCAGGGTATCTGAAATCCATGGGGGTAGAGAAACTGGTATGCGGAGGCATAGGGGGCGGAGCCCGCCAGATGCTCGGCGGCATGGGTATCGAAGTCTACCCGGGAGTCTCCGGCAATGCCGACGAACAGGTGGAAAGGCTCGTATCTGGCACATTGGATTTCGATCCGGAGACCACATGCCACCACCATGACCGCCACGAAGGATCCTGTACCTGCGGCAGAGGGTCCCAATGAGGATCGCCGTCAGCTATGATGAAGGGGAGGTATCCCGCCACTTCGGAAGCTCGGACAGGTTCAAACTGTACGAAACGGACGACAAGGATGTCGTCGACACCCGCATCATAGAGAATCCGGCACGCGGACACGATGCCGTCATAGACGTCCTCGCACCCTATTCCATCGATGCGGTGATAAGCGGTTCGGTATGCACCGCCGGTGCACGCAGGATGGAGAGCATGGGCATAACCGTGTACTCGGGCATCAAAGGGGATGCGGACGGGAAAGTGAAAGAACTCCTGGAGGGAAAGTTGCTTTCCGACAGGGAGAAGATGTCGAGAAGCGACATCTCCATCATGTGAGACCGTAAAACAGGGTCGGGGGACCTCCCCCGACCCTTCCAGGTCATTTCTTCTCTGGGACGGTGGCCTTCACGAAGGGGGCCCTGTCGCAGTTCAGGGGGAGGGTGGCGTCGTAACCGACCTTCCAGGTAGTCCCGTGTGCGGAAGGGTCCAAGGATGATCCCGCCGCACCTGGGATCCTTATGATCTTATCCGCCTGCATCCTGGTGGCCACGGCCCATTCGACCTCACGGTCGTCGAAGATGTCGATGTCGTCGTCGACGACTATGACGCTCTTCATGGACGTATGTCCGGTGAAGGCGGCCATGATGGCGTTCACCCCGTCGCCCTCCTTGTTCTTGGCGATGGAGACGACCCCGTTGAGCCAACAGCAGCCCCCTTCCGTGAGACGGACGTTCTTCACACGGGGCACCGCCTGCCTCACGGTCTTGAAGATGATAGGCTCCCTGGGGACCCCCATGAGGAGGAAATGCTCGAATCCTCCGGGCAGGAGGAGCTGGAAGACGGGGTCCTTCTTGGCCCAGATCCTCTCTATCTTGACTATTGGCTGCTCCCTTATCTCGTCATATGTCCCTGCGATGTCCACGAACGGACCCTCGGGGGCGGTCTCCGAGGTTATCCTGCCTTCCAGGACATACTCGCAATCCGCAGGGACGGTGAGGCCGTTGCCGCACTTGGCCACCTTGAGGGGGGTCCCGTGGCCTTTTCTGTACATGGAGGAGGCGATGGTGAGCTCGTCGGTGCCGAAATCGACGGACAGGGCCGCCGATACCATGACCTCTGCGGGGGCACCTATGCATATGGCGACCTTCAGATCCTCCCCGTTCTTCCTGGCCTCGTTGTAGAGGGTGAAAGTATGCCTCGGAACCAGCCTGATCCCTATGGAATCCTTGTCTCTGATCAGCATCCTGTGGTAGGAGGCGTTCCTCCTCCCGCCGTACTCCGATATGACGACCCCGGCCGATATGTATCTGCCGGCATCCTTCGGGAAGTACTTCACGATGGGGAGTTTCGTAAGGTCCAGAGGAAGCTCCTGGAATCCGAAGGCCGGGTCTTGGACCTCCTCCGTGTCGCAGGGGGACGCCATGGCATCCATGATGTGCATGACCAGTCCGTCCCTCTCGATACCCATGGCCTTCGCGATCTTCTCCCTGGTGGAATAGACGTTGCCTGCGGCCCTGCCTCCGTTGAGGTCGCTGAAAAGGAATGTTGTCTCCTGATCGCCCTGCATGTAGCGCGTAGCATCGTAGTTGTCCGGGTCGATGGTCTCCCTGACCTCTTTCGCCCCTTCGAGATCGATTGTCATTGGAAGACAATCGCGCCCGCGTAATTAATCCTTATCCGAACGGTCCGCCGTCTCCTCCGCACAGCGGAGGTCGTCCGCGGATATCCTGTGGCCGCAGACCACCAGGTCGCCGGATTCCACCACGGAGGTGAGCTTGGAGACGAGAGAACCCACGTCGAACACGGGGAGTTCTATGACCGTGCTGACCAACTTGATCATCTGGGTCAGTACGACCTTGTAGTCCTCCTTGAACCCGTTGGCGTAGCATCCGCATACGTTGCCTACGGCTCCGATGATCGCTATCACCTTCATCCTGTTCCTCTCGTCATCCAGGACGTTCTGGTGGTGGGGGCTGAGGACCTTCTTGGCCCACTCCCCGTAGAGGTCCACGTACTCGTTGACCGCCTCCCAGGAGCAATGGGCGGAATAGAGGAGTTCGGCGATGCGTCTGGACGATTTCGCGAGATACAGCTCGATGGCGACCGGGAAGGCGAAGGCCACCATGGGGTCCTTGTCCTCGACGATCAGCTTCTCGGCCTCCGACAGGAAATCCCCCAGCCCCTCCGATATGATGCTGAGGAGGATCTCCTCCTTGCTCTTGAAGCGGTTGTAGAGGCTCCCGTTGAGGATGCCGGCCCTCTTGACTATGTCGCGGGTGGTGGTCTCCTTGTAGCCCTGATAGTAGAACAGGTCCATGGCCGCTTCCATGATCTTCCTGCGGGACTCCTCGCGCCTCTCTTCCATCGTCTTCGGTGCACCGTTGTTGAAGGACATGACCGATTCTGCTCCGTTTACATTGTTTACAATACGTCTCCGATATTTAGATTTGATTATGCTCAAATACATTTGAGCAGAATCATATATTATTAACACCACATGAATTAAACACGTTCGTAAAACACGATTATTTACGAACATGTTCGATTATTTTTATCGGTCGTCCATAAATTATTGAGCAAGTTCAAAACCTATTTATATCGTGATTAGAATCGGTTTACAAGGTGAACAAATGTTCTCGAAAATGGCAGATGTCATCATGAAACACTCCAAGGCCGTAATCGCGCTTTGGCTCGTGGTTCTTGTATGCGCCCTGCCGTTCGGAATCAAAAGCGGAGACGTCCTCGAATACGACATGAACAGCATGTCCGGTTCGAGCACCGAGGCTTCCGACGGACAGGCAATAATTGATGAACACTTCTCTAACTCGATCGATCTATCGGAGATCCTGGTGATCTCCTATTCGTCATCCGAGGAACTCGCCGCGGCACAGGCCATATTCGTAGAGTTCCAGAACCTCATGGATGACAAATACGGTGCCAAGACCACCGTATCCAACTACGATACGTATTCCAAGGGAGGCCCTAACGTCGAAGGGATCCTTATGATCGCCATCGCCAACAACGAGGGCGAAAGCTGGGACATCGCACACGAGACCGACAACATAAGGGACCTCGTGAAGGAGGCCAAGTCCAACGCGTCCGCCGCCTATCCCGAGGCCGCCGGCCTTACCACCTACGTCACCGGAAACGATGCGATCACCTATGACACCGAGAACTCCTCCATGGAGGACGTGTCCAAGGTCGACCCGCTGTCCATCCTTCTGATCTTCGTACTTCTGGGACTGTTCTTCTACGCTGTGGTCACAGCGGTGGTCCCCCCTGCGGTCGTCGGAATGGCATACGGGATCGCACTCGCCGCAGTCTACGCCATCGGCTGCCTCATGGGAGTCTACTACATCACTCAGACCCTGATCCTCGTATCGATGCTGGGTGCAGGATGCGACTATGCGATATTCATCATAACCAGATACAGGGATGAGCGCAAGAAGGGACTTTCACACGAGGATGCCCTCAAGACCGCCATCATGTGGGGAGGAGAGGCTGTCTTCACCTCCGGCATATCCGTCATCATCGGATTCGCCGCACTCGCCCTCTGCGACTTCGCCATGGTCCGCACCATGGGAATAATCCTCGCGATAGGAATAGCCATAGCACTCGTCGCAGCGCTCACCTTCATCCCCTCGCTCCTCAACCTCGTGAAGGACAAGATCTTCTGGCCCTCCAACATCGAGAGTTACAAGAGGGTGGAGGACAAGGTGCAGAACGGAGGCAAGCTCGGAGTCCACGGACACCTGTCCAAGGGATCCAAGAGATACTTCGCCTGGCTCTCCAGGAACACCCACAAACACTCCAAGCTGATCGCCATCGCCCTCGTGGTCCTCTGCATCCCCGGACTCTACATCTTCGCCGAGTCCGAGGACTCCGCGGACATGATCAGCGTCATGCCCGACTCCGAATCCGTGGACGGTCTGGACCTCATCATGACCCAGACCGACGGCGGGACCATCATGCCCACCTACATCGTCCTCGAGATGAACGAATCCATCGCCACCGTAGGTTCGCTATCGTACGGCGGAATGAGCATCCCCTACGTCATATGGAACGAACACGGGCTGGACCCGGCGACCATGACTGGGGCCGTCCCGGCCGTCATGGAGATGACCAACGACATCGACGACTACGAGATAGTCGGAAGCATCAGCGGACTGAATTCCTGGCAGATCATGTACATGGCAATGGAATCCGCCCTCAAGACCACCGATACCTCCACGATCAACCAGGCCCTCTACGAACAGATGCCCAGCGCCGTCAAGGGCTATGTCGGCATGATACTCGCCATCGCATCCGGACAACATGACCTGACCCACATCGACCCCACCGCATTCGACGCGCCCTGGAACTCGTATGTCGTATCCGGGTACCCCCTGACGGACCCCCTGACGGTGGCCAACATCATCGACGGGATCCTCAACGTAGGTACCGGTATCCTCTCCGACGACGGACAGTACGTCAGCGTGATGGTCATCACCACGGACAAGCCGATGTCCGCGGACACCATGGACTTCCTCGCCGAACTCAGGTCCGACCTGCACGACGGGAAAGAATCCTACGATTACGTACACCGCAACATCTGGAGCGCATCCTACGTCGCAGGAACCTCCGCCTCCATCGACGACATGTCCAAGGACATAGAGGACCAGTTCAGCATGATCAGGATAGTCGTGGCCATCCTGCTCATCGTCCTGCTGTTCTTCATCCTCGGAAGCTATCTCACCCCGATCAGGTCCATCATCACCATCCTGCTGAGCGTCTTCCTGACGGTAGCCCTGACCCATGTGGTCTTCGAGGGCCTGATGGACACGCCTGTGCTATTCCTGATCCCGATCGTCCTGTTCGTGGTCCTGCTGGGACTGGGAATGGACTACGAGATATTCATGACCACCAAGATCCGCGAGAACAAGATCAAGGGAATGAACAACGACGAAGCCATCGACAACGCCATCAAGGAGGCCGGACCGGTCATCTCCCTGTGCGCCCTGCTGATGGGAGGCACCTTCCTCACCCTGGTGCTCGCCAACTCCTCCATGCTGAAGGAGCTCGGATTCGCCCTCGGGATGGGTATCCTCATCGACGGACTGCTCATGGTCGGATACGTCAGCCCCGCACTCATGCACCTGATGGGAGACTGGAGCTGGAAGGGTCCCGGATTCCTCACCAGGAGGCACGGACTCAACCCCGACGGAAGCAACATGGCCGTCCCGGCCGCATGCGGTGCGGCACCTGCGGATGCGGAGCGCATAGGCGGGGAGATGCCCGTCAGGGCGGTCCCCGCCACCCCCGAGGAGGTCGCGAAGTACAAGCAGGAATGCTACTCCGAGGTCGCCGTCAGACAGGACAGGATAGCCGCCCTGAACGCCGAGGTCAAGACCCTCACCGACAACAAGAGGATCGGAAGGCTCGACGAGGAAGGGGAGAAAGAACTGGAGGCCAAGAGATCGGAGCTCAAGGCCGAGAAGGAGTCCCTCCGTGAATTCCAGAGGAAGAGCAGGGAGGACCTGAGGTCCGGAAAGGGCCAGTGAACATAACGCTAAACCGTTTTCACGAAACATCTTACCCCGTCCGTATATCCCCCGGGACGGGGACCTTCTTTTTCAATGTGCCAGAACTGATATCCAGGCATGATTCGGGATGCACCCGTATCCGCCCGGGAACGTCCGATGTACGACATGCATGCATCCGGGAAACGATGTGAAAACCCGTGGATCCGCGTCGCACAATCCAGGCAAGGACGAAAAGAAAACCATCGTTTAGAAAACGGGTAAATATACAGAACGCAGACTATACCCGATAACATGGACGGCAAGGAATACAGGGCGATCCTGCCCAGATTCAACGACGCTACGGAGAAGTTCTACTCGGGCGAGATGTCCGTCAAAGAATACAAGGGTATATCCGGAGGATTCGGAAGCTATGCCCAGAGAGGCGGGAAGGAAGGGATGGTCAGGTTCCGCCTCTCCGGAGGGGTCATCACCAAGGACAAGCTGGGTTTCATATGCGACTGCATAAGGAGATACAACCCCAAGATGGTCCACATGACAACATGCCAGTCCGTACAGCTGCACGGTCTCGCAGGACCCTCCATACCCAAGATAGTGGACGGGGCGATAGACCACGACATCCTCACCTACGGGGGAGGTGGAGACTATCCCCGGAACGTCACGGCCACACCCCTCTCGGGGGTCATCAGGACCCCGTTCGATGTACAGCCTTATGCGGAATGCGCCGGCAGGTTCCTCCTCGACTACACGGTCGGCAAGAAACTTCCCAGGAAGCTCAAGGTCGGATTCTCCAACACCGCCGAGAATATGACGGATGCCACCGCCAGGGACCTGGGGTTCGTCGCCAAGGAAAACGGGAAGTTCGACGTATACAGCGGCGGAGGCCTGGGCAACAATCCGCGTCTGGGTCTTCTGGTCCGCGAGGATGCGGAGCCCGAGGACGTATGTTTCTATCTCGCCGCCATGGTGGACATGTTCATCGCCTGCGGGGACTATGAGAACAGAAGCCACGCAAGGGTCCGCTACATGCGCGATTCCCTCGGTGACGACGGATACATTGCCAGATTCAACGAAGAGGTCGGAAAGACCGTGTCCTGCGGGGACGTCCCCAAGGTGCATCCCGCCCCCAGGACCGTCTCCAAGAAGGGGGACGGCACCGTACCCGGCACCACCAGGGCCCGTCCGCAGATACAGGAGGGGCTGTTCTACCTCGTATACCATCCGATCGGAGGGGACCCCGCACCGGAGAAGGTCCTGGAGATCTACGATGCGATCAAGAACATACCGGATGCGGAGATCCGTATCGGTCCGAACGAGACGATGTACTTCGTGAACCTCACCGGCTCCGAGGCGGACATGATGGCCGAGGTCACGTCGGACGGTGCCCGCACCGTCTTCGAATCGTCCGTGTCATGCGTGGGCAGCACCATATGCCAGATAGGACTCCGCGATTCCCGCGGACTCCTGGACAGGCTGATCTCCATGGAAAGGGGGAACGGATTCGCGGACGGCGTCCTCCCGATGATAAGGATATCCGGATGCGTCTCGTCCTGTGCGGCCCACCAGCTGGGGACCGTTGGGCTCCGCGGAGGGCCCGCCATCGAGGGGGAGGCGTCCTTCGTCGTCAGCGTCAACGGTTCCCATGTCCGCGGAAAGGAGAGGATCGGCGATGTCGTCGGAAGCGTCAAGGAGTCCGAGGTACCCGCGTTCTTCGAAGCGATCGGAAAGGCCGTACAATCGGAAGGGACGACCTTCCGCGAATGGTACGGCGGAGACCCCGAGAGGATAAAGGCCGCAGGAGGACGGTACCTCCGTACCGCAGGCACCTCGTAACCCTATTATAGGCGCGCGGGAATGGAGCGAACCATCATGTCAGAGCCCATAGAGGACATCATCAGGAAACTCGCACTGCAGAACGCGGTGTTCTTCAAAGGTAAGGCCAACCCCAAGGCCATCGTAGGCAAAATACTCGGACAGTATCCGGAATACAGAGCGAAGGTCGCCGAGATCACCGAGACCATAAACGGCATCGTCGAGGACGTCAACGCCATGGGCTTCGACGCCCAGAAGGCGGAGCTGGAGAAGGCCGACCCCTCCATGCTCAAGAAGGAGAAGAAGGAGCGCGTCTACGAGCTCCCCGACCTCGAGAACGTGGAGCAGGGGAAGACCGTCATGAGGATCGCCCCCGGCCCTTCCGGACCCCTCCATATCGGCCATACCCGCGTATCCGTCCTCAACGACGAATACACCAAGAGGTACGAGGGGAAGCTCATCCTCAGGTTCGAGGACACCAACCCCGAGAAGATAGATCCCGAAGCCTACGATATGATCCCCGAAGACCTCGATTGGCTCGGAGTCAAGATACACCAGAAGTTCATCCAGTCGGAGAGGTTCGAGACATACTACGACCTCACCAGGAAGCTCATCGAACAGGGACACGCCTACGTCTGCACCTGCGACCCCGATAAATGGAGGAGCATGAAGGAGCAGAAGCAGGCCTGCCCCTGCAGGGACCTCCCAGTCAACGAACAGATGGAGAGGTACGACAGGATGATGGAGGGCGGATACGAGGAGGGGAAGGCCATCGCCGTCGTCAAGACGGACATCGCTCACCCCAACCCCGCCATAAGGGACTTCGTCGCCCTCAGGATCGTGGATGCGCCGCACCCCCGCACCGGGACCAAGTACCGCGTGTACCCCATGATGAACCTGTCCGTCGCCATCGACGACCACCTCATGGGCATGACCCATGTGATCAGGGGTAAGGACCACCTCAACAACACTGAGAGGCAGAGGTACGTCTTCGACTACTTCGGATGGAAGCAGCCGGTCTACCACCACTACGGACTGGTCAACATCCCCGATACCATGCTGAAGACCTCCCTCATCAAACAGAGCATAAAGGAAGGCCAGTACACCGGATGGGACGACGTGAGGACCGGGACCGTCAGGGCCCTCGAGAGAAGGGGCATCAGACCCGAGGCCATCAGGAGATACTGGGTGGAGAGCGGTATCAAATCCGTCGACATCACCTTCTCCTGGGACAACCTGTACGGCATGAACAGGGACGTCATCGACCCCGTAAGCGACAGATACTTCTTCGTCCAGGACCCGGTGAGGTATGACATAGAGGGCATAGACTCCATAACCGGCAACGCCCCCCTGCATCCCGACCACCCCGAGAGGGGCTCGAAAGAGTATGTGGTGGACGGCCCCAAGACCGTCTTCATCTCCGAGAAGGACTCCAAGACCTTCTCCCAGGACAGGAGGATCAGGCTCAAGGACCTCTGCAACCTGGAATACTCCATGCCCGCCAGATATGCAGGCAACGACGTCTCCGACATGAGGAAGGGAGGACTCAAGGCCGTACAGTGGGTCGGAAGGAAGAGCATCCCCTGCGACGTCCTCATGACCGACGGCACCGTCGCCTCCGGACTCGTGGAGGACTCCATACTCGAAGAGAAGGCCGATACCGTACAGTTCGAAAGGTTCGGATTCGTGAGGATCGAGAAGAAGGATCCTCAGAAGATCGTCGCAGTCTACACCCACGACTGAGACGGGAGCGGATGCCTTCCCGGCATCCGTTCCGACATCTTTTCATTTCCGTTTGAAATAGAAAAATGGAAGCGGGGATGCCCGCGTTTCAGATGGTGCTGCAGACGTCGATATAGACCGATGCGGCCATGGAATCGTCTATGGCCACGGAGCACTCCCCGACCTTCACGACGCTTGCGCCGCCGTCGGAACTGTCGAGGCTGATGTTCCTTCCGGGGACGAATCCCATGGAAAGCAGCTTCTTAAGGACCGAACTGTCGTCGGATCTGAGATGGGAGACCTTTCCGCAGTCTCCGGGACGCATGTCGGACAACAGGATGGTTATGGCGATACCGTTGGCGGATACGCTCTTGCAGGGCTCCACACAGCACTGGCAATCGCAGTCTGGAGGATTGCCGAGCATGTTGCACATCCTTACGGCGGATGCGTCCGATATGGAATGCTCTATCCTGGAAGCCTCCTCGTGGGCCTGTTCGTGGTCCATCTCGAGGATGTCCGTGAAGAACCTCTCCACAACATGATGCCTCTTCCTGGTCAGCCTTGCCTCCCTGAGGCCTGATTCCGTGAGCTTGACCCCTCTGTATTTGGCGTACTCCACAAGCCCGTCCTTGGAAAGGATCTTGAGCATCTCGCTGACGCTGGCGGGGGACACTCCCATGAAAGTCGCGAGTTCGGTGGTCTTGGCCACGGTGCCGCCCTCGGTAAGTTTGAGGATTGCGAGAAGATAATCTTCACGATTTCCCGTTGTCATCGGACTGCGTATAGGCATCAACCTATTAAAGGTTAGGTGCACCTAATTATGCATCCAGACGTTCTGAAAAACATCCTCCAGTACATCATATGTATATACTATCAAAATTATAGCATGACTATGACCAAAGGCATCCTCGGGATAATCGCCTGTCCCATGCTCGAAGACGAACTCCTCTACGGGATAACCAACGATCCCGAGGAGAAGAACATATTCCTCATCGAGAACAAGCACTGCGGAAGCATGAAGGAGAAGATGGAGAGGAAGGGGATATCCTTCAGGATGGTCACCGACAACGAGGTCTTCAACAGGGCCATCGATATGGAAGGGTATTCCATACTCATAAAGATGAACGATCTGGCACTTCATTCGGAACCCAAGGATCTGAAGGATTTCATAGAGAACGAAGTACGCGAGATGAACCCGTTCGTCGACGCCATAGGGCTGTACTACGGACTGTGCGGGAACTACGGATGGGATATGTCCGAGTGGGCGAGGGAGAACGGTCTGAAGCCCGTGGAGATGTTCCGCGACAAACCCGGAAGGATCTGCGACGACTGCGTCGGGGTCTCCGTGGGAGGAGGTGCCAGATATCTCGAACTGGAGAAGACCTATACCGGCATGTTCTATGTGATACCGGCCATAGCCCACAACTGGAGACCCTTCATGGCCGCAGGGGATTCCGCCAAGGTCATAGCCAGCATGGACAAGGAGATGCTGGAGGCCATGGGGATCCACGATGACGACAGTTACATCAAGTGGATGTTCGACATCTGCGGTTACAAGAACATGGTCAAGATGGACACGGGCCTGGAACCCGACAGGGAGGAGTTCGACAGGGAGTTCGACGACCTGTGCAAGATCATGGGCCTGAAGCCCATCACCATCGCGGACGGATGGATGACCATCCAGCCCGCGGTGGATATCTACAACCGCAGCAAGGGGTTCCTTTCGGAACCTCAGTTATCGAACTGACTGTTGTAGAGTTCGCAGTAGGCTCCTCCGGCCCTCATCAGCTCCTCGTGGCTGCCCTGCTCGATCACATTCCCGTCCTTCATCATCAGGATCACGTCGGCGTTCCTGATGGTGGACAGGCGGTGGGCGATAACGAAGGACGTACGGTTCTCCATCATCCTGTCCATGGCCTCCTGGATCTTCCTCTCGGTACGCGTATCGATGGAGCTTGTGGCCTCGTCAAGGATCAGCAGGGGAGCGTTCTGGACGATGGCCCTGGCAATCGTTATCTGCTGCCTCTGTCCTACCGATATGGACGAGACATCGTCCAGTACGGTGTCGTACTTGTCCGGCAGGGTCTCCACGTAGTGATGGAGTCCGACCGCCTCGCAGGCGTCCGTCAGCTCCTCGTCGGTGACCCCTTCCTTGGAATACACCACGTTCTCGCGGACCGTGCCTGCGAAGAGCCAGGTATCTTGGAGGACCATGCTGAAGCAGTCGTGGACCTCCTCGCGGGACATGTCCTTGATGGACCTTCCATCGATCAGTATGTCCCCGCTGTTCACCTCGTAGAATCTCATGAGCAGGTTGACCATGGTGGTCTTCCCCGCACCCGTGGGTCCTACGATGGCCACCTTCTGCCCAGGCTTCACCTTGAGGGAGAAACCGTGGATGATCTCCTTGCCTGGCACATATCCGAAGTGGACGTCTCTGAACTCGACCTCCCCTTTCACCTTGGAGGAGTTGAAGGGTTCGGTCTCATCCTTCACCATCTCCGGAAGGTCCAGGAACTCGAACACCCTCTCCCCGGCGGCGGCCGCTGTCTGCATGCTGGTGAACGCCTGGGCCATACCGGAGAGGGGCTGGGTGAACAGGCGTACATAGATCATGAACGCGACGATGACCCCGATGGAGATCTGCCCGTCGAGCGCCAGGAGCGCACCCACTATGCAGACCATGACATATCCGAAATTGCCGATGAAACTCATCAGGGGCATCATCATCCCGGACAGAAACTGGGAGGCGAAGGCGCTGCGACAGAGGTCTTCGTTGACGGTCACGAACCTCTTCCCGAACCTGCCCTCGGCGTTGTACGCCTTAATCACGGTGTGGCCGGAATAGGTCTCCTCCACCAGCCCGTTCATGTCCCCGAGATTCCTCTGCTGATTCTGGAAATACTTCTGGGACTTCCTCATTATCAGCAGCATCATCAGCATCCCGGCCACCGTGGGCAGGATGGCGGCCATGGCCATCATGATGTTGGTGTAGACCATCATGACCAGAGCCCCGATGAGCAGGGTGATCTCGCTGATGAACGTCCCCAGACCCTCGTCGGTGGACTCCCCGACCCTGTCGGCATCGTTGGTCACGCGGCTCAGCGTATCCCCCGTACTGGTGCTGTCGAAATAACTGAGGGGGATGCGGTTGATCTTCGAGGACAGGTCCTCACGGAGCCTTCCGGCGGTCCTCTGGGACAATGTGGCTACCATGTAGTTCTCTATGACGGACAGGACCAGACCTACGGTGTAGATGGCGACGAGAACGATGACCAGACCGGCTATGCCGTCGATGTCCATCGCACCGCCCAGGCCCTCGGAGATCTTGTCGGTTATCTCCGTCAGCTTTCCGGGACCGATGAGCGTCAGTATGGTGCTCATGAACGACAGGATGAGCGAGGCCCAGAGGATCCTCCTGTCCTTCCCGAGATATACGATGATCCTCATCCAGGTGGTCCCGAATGCGGAACCGCTCTTCCCATCGCTCATTGGAGTTCCTCCTCCGAAAGCTGGGACCTTGCGATCTCGCGATACGTGTCGCAGGACGATATGAGTTCCTCATGGGTCCCCATCCCCGCTATGCGCCCGTCGTCCAGGACTATTATCGTGTCGGCGTCGCGTATGGTACCTATCCTCTGGGCGACTATGAACACGGTCGCATCGCCCGACACGTCCCTCAGGGCCCTCCTGAGGGTACGGTCGGTCTTATAATCCAGGGCGGAGAAGGAGTCGTCGAAGATATAGATCTCCGGGTCCATGCACACGGCACGGGCTATAGAGAGACGCTGCTTCTGTCCTCCGGATATGTTGGTCCCGCCCTGTGCGATGTGGGCTTCGATACCGCCTTCCATCCGGGAGACGAACTCGGTGGCCTGGGCCACGTCCAGGGCCTTCCTGACGTCGTCGTCGGACTTGGATTCCGATGACCTGCCGAAACGGACGTTGTCGGCCACGGTACCGCTGAAGAGGATGCTCTTCTGGGACACGTACCCTATCTTGGAACGCAAAGCATCCTTCCTGTACTCGCGGACGTCTATACCGTCGACCAGGACCTGACCTCCGCTGACGTCGTAGAATCTGGGTATCAGGTTGACCATGGTGCTCTTCCCGCATCCGGTGGACCCTATGATTGCGACCGTCTCCCCCTTGGAGGCCTTGAACGATATGCCGCCGAGGACGTCGTCTGAGCCCTCCGCGTATCTGAAACTAACGTCCCTGAACTCCACCTCGCCCTTCGTATCGGAAGGACCTTCGGAAACGCCGTCCTCCACCGTAGGTTCGGCATCGATGACCTCCAGTATGCGGCCGGCGGCCACGGTGGCACGCGGCAGCATCATGAACACGATGACCATCATGATGAAGGCCATCACGACCTGCATGGCATACGAGGAGAACACGACCATGTCGGAGAAAAGACCCAGCTTCCCGGAGTACGTGCCGGAAGCGTCTATGAGGAGGGCCCCGACCCAGTAGATCCCAAGGGTCAGGAAGCTCATGATCGACGAGATGGACGGCATCATGAACGCCAGCGAATGGTAGGCGGACAGGTTGTTCTCGGTCAGGCTCCCGTTGACCTTCCCGAACTTGTCCTCCTGATAGCCTTCCGCATTGTAGGCGCGTACGACCCTCACGCCGTTCAGGTTCTCCCTGACGACACGGTTCACATCGTCGGTCATCCACTGGATCCTCTTGAAACGGGGGATGGCGAAGTACATGACGCAGGCCACGATGACCAGCATCGCCACGACGGCGGCCACGGTGATCGCGCTCCACTGCCAGCTCTTGCCGGCGATCTTCAGTACGGCCCATACGGCCATGATGGGGGCCTTCACTATGATCTGGAGACCCATGGCGACGAACAGTTGGATCTGGGTGATGTCGTTGGTGGAACGGGTTATAAGGCTCGCGGTGGAGAACCGGTTCATATCCCCTTCGGAGAACCTTTCGACGTTCTCGAACTCCTTGGCGCGGATGCGCTTGCAGAGTGTGGACGCCAGACCGGCGGCGATGAAACCCGTCGCTATCGACGATGCGAGACTCCCAAGGGCGCAGAATATCATTCCGTAACCGTCGTCCACCACGTTGTCGAAGGAGCCTCCGACCATCTCGATCTCCGTGGTGATGGCGCTCATGTAATCGGGGATGCGCAGGTCGAGATAGACCTGTGCGGCGATGAGCAATACGCAGAGGACGAGGTAGGCCACGTCCTTCCCCGTCATATATCTCAATATCCGGACGAGATTGATGTATCTTTTCCTTTCGGATTCGGACCGCCCCATTTCCAAGACCTCCATGGGATGGACTGCGGATGTATGCAGGGGGATGCCCCTGTGAGAAGTGCCAGATCCGCATAGGGTACGGCCGGGCCGATGACGGCCCGGACCGCCTTGTGTTCAGGGTACGAGCTTGCGGTACTCGTAGGCCGGCTCCCCGGCGTTGAAGCAGTACTGGATCGTGTCGAAGCCGTGCTTGAACTCGGTCACTTCCTTCTTCACCTTCGCGGGGTCCTCCTTCTTCACGACGACCTTCGCTATGAAGTCGGCCACCTCGTCCATCTCGTTCTCCTTCATACCCAGACGGGTCATCTCCTGGGTCCCGAGCCTGAGACCGGAGGGGTTGACGGAACTGGTGTCGGACGGCAGCATGTTCTTGTTGCAGATGATGTTGGCATCCTCGAGGAGCTTGGCGCATGCCTTCCCCTTGCCGAACTCGGTCACGTCGAGGGCGATGGCGTGGGACCTGGTGAAACCAAGATTCTCGCAGAGGACGGGCACGCCCCTCTCGTAGAGGGCCTGTCCCAGGGCGCGGGCGTTCTTGCAGGCCTGGGCGGCGTAGTCCTTGCCGAACACATCCATCTCGGCGAGCGTAACGGCGAGGGCGGCCATCGCATGCAGGTGGTGGGAGGATGTGACCCCGGGGAAGATCGCATGCTGGATCTTCTTGGTGTTCTCCTCGGAGAGACCGTTCCCGAGGACTATACCGTGGTTCGGTCCGGGGAAGGTCTTATGGGTGGATGCGGAGACGATGTCGACACCGTCCTCGAAGGGCTTCTGGAACTGCCCTCCTGCGATAAGACCCAGGACGTGGGCGCAGTCCTCCCAGACGAGGCATCCGACCTCGTTGAACGTGTCCTCGAGCTCCTTGAGGGGCGGAGGGAACAGGAATACGGAGAGACCGAACTGGGCGACCTTGGGCTTCACCTCCCTGAGGAGCTTCGCGGTGCCGTCCACGTCGAGGTTCATGTTGTCGAGCTTCCACGGGTAGTTGACGGATTTGACCCCCCTCTGTCCGAATGCCCCGAACTCGCAGGTGGAGATGTGGGCCCCCTGGTCGAGGGCGCAGGTGGTGATCGTGTCGCCGGGCTGGGCGTAGGCGAAGAGCACGGCCATGTTGGCGACGGTCCCGGATATGGGCCTCACGTCGGCGAAGTCGCACTCGAAGATCTTCTTGGCGAGGTCCACGGCCCTCTGCTCCACCTTGTCTACGTAGATGTTACCCTGGTAGTAGCGCTTGCCTATGAGTCCCTCGGCATACCTGTCGGCGAAATCGGAGATGAGCATCTCCTTGGCCAGCGGGGACATGAGGTTCTCCGAGGCGATCATAGGTATGCAGTCGTTGAACCAGCTGTTGTGCTCCATAACCTGGTTCCTGATGTAATCGGCATCCTCTTTGGACATGACAGCGTAATCTCGTCCTCATTATATAAGCCCCGCAGGATGGGGAGGACATGCACGACATTACCAAGATAATGGTAATTACCCACTTCTTATTTTATACTCGGACTTATCGGACCTCATAAGAGGAAGAACATATGAGCATCGAAAAAGCGCTTGACGCCATCCGCAAAGGCCAGGTCATCCTCATCTACGATTTCGATGACAGGGAGAAGGAGAGCGACATGACCGTCGCCTCCCAGTTCGTCACCCACGACATCATCAGGCAGATGAGGCAGGATGCGGGAGGACTCCTCTGCACGACCACCCCCTACAGGCTCGCCAAGGCCGTCGGCCTCCCGTACCTGTCCGACGTCTTCTGGGACGCCCGCGAGAAGTACCCCGTCCTCGGACTCATGGCGCCCACGGACATACCCTATGATAACACGAAGTCCTCGTTCGGGATAACCATCAACCACAGGGACACCTACACCGGGATACCCGACTGCGACAGGGCACTGACCATCAGCGAGTATGCGAAGACCATCTTCCAGGACAAACCCGCCGACGAGGTCGCCAAGGACCTGGGGACCTACTTCCGCGCCCCCGGACACGTCCACCTGCTGAACTCGTCCGAACACATACTCAGCAACAGGCACGGACACACGGAACTCGCCAGCGCCATGATGTACATGGCGGGGGTCCTTCCCAGCGCCACCATCTGCGAGATGATGGGCGACGACGGGCACTCCGAGAAGAAGGAGGACTGCATCGCCTATGCGGAGAAGAAAGGCATACCCTTCGTCACCGGCGAAGAGGTGATCTCCGCCTGGAACGACTTCAAGAAGCAGCACCCCGAACTGGACGTGTGATACATGACCAGGGTGATGGCCTCCGGCGTCTTCGACATAATCCACCCCGGACACATATCCTATCTGTCCCAGGCGAAGTCCTACGGGGACGAGCTGGTGGTGGTCGTGGCCAGCGACGACACCGTTCGCAGGGAAAAGCACGAGCCCATCACCCCCGACTACATGCGTGCGAAGATCGTGGAGGCCCTGAAACCCGTGGACAGGGCCATCGTCGGCTACAGCACCGGCAGCATCTTCGACGTGGTGAGGGAGATCGGACCGGACGTGATCGTCCTCGGGTTCGACCAGCATTTCGACGAGGAGAAACTGAAGAAGGACCTGAAGGACAACGGCCTCGGCGACATCAGGGTCGTAAGGGCCACCGAGACGGCCGACGACCTCAACGCCACCAGGCGCATAGTCGAGAAGATAAGGAGAATGGGGGGAACGTCTTGAAACTTATAGGGATCGCGGACACCACGTTCGCGAGATACGACATGGGGAAGGCGGCCATCGACGAGCTGGAGAGGACCGGGACGGGGTTCAGGATCATCAGGGTCACGGTGCCCGGGATGAAGGACCTGCCCGTAGCCTGCAAAAAACTCATCGAGGAGCAGCACTGCGACATCTGCATGGCCCTCGGCATGCCGGGGCCCATGCCCAAGGACAAGATGTGCGCGGACGAGGCCTCCAACGGCCTCATAAGGGCACAGCTCATGACCAACACGCATATCATCGAGGTGTTCGTCCACGAGGACGAGGCCAAGAGCGATTCGGAACTGGCATGGCTGGCCGACAGGCGTGCGAGGGAGCACGCGGTAAACGTTTACGACCTGCTGTTCAGGCCCGAGAGGCTGACCCAGAGGGCCGGCACCGGACTCAGGCAGGGATTCGAGGACAAAGGTCCTGTATACAAGCAATGAAGGAGGATTTGGAATGAAAGCATACAAGATCGGAGCCGTTGTGGCGGAATTCAACTACGAAGTTACCATGCTCATGATGGAGAGGGCGAAGGCGGAGGCCGAGTTCCTCGGCGTCGAGATCACCAAGGTCATCAAGGTGCCCGGGGTATTCGACATGCCTCTGGCCATCAAGAAGCTCCTCGAGTGCGACGACATCGACGCGGTCATCACCCTCGGAGCGGTGATCAAAGGGGAGACCAAACACGACGAGGTCATCATGGCACAGGCCGCACGTAAGATAACCGACCTCGCCCTCGACTACGACAAACCCGTGGCCCTCGGAGTCACCGGACCCGACATGACCGAGCTGCAGGCCGTCGACAGGATCGAGAAGGGACGCGACGCCATCGACGCCGTCGTCAAGATGCTCCAGAGACTGGAGAAGATCTGAAAACATCCGCCGGCGGGGAACCGCCGGCACATATTTTCCTACGGTCCGGAAGACCCAGATGTTTTAAATCGGAGGTCGGGGTTACCGATTGACAAATCATCGGTGTTGCCATGGCCTATCAGGAAGTCTTCAAACGGGTGGAGATGAAATACGTCCTGCCTCCCGACAGGATGTCCGCCGTAAGGGAAGCCATGGAAGGCCGCATGGCCCTCGACAGATACGGCCTCTCGGAGATACGCAACCTGTACTGCGACACCCCGTCATGGATACTAGCCCGCCGCTCCATAGAGAAGCCCGTCTACAAAGAGAAGGTCAGGGTCAGGAGCTACGGCCCTGCGAGCGGGGAAGACACCGTCTTCCTGGAATTGAAGAAGAAGTACGACGGGATCGTGTACAAGCGCAGGATGGCCCTGCCTTGTACGGAAGCCATGGATTGGATCGCTGGCGGCCATGCGCCCGATATGCATTCGCAGATAAAGGACGAGCTGGAGTACACCATAGGGCGCTACGGGAATCTGAGGCCGATGATGTATCTGGCATATCGGAGGGAAGCGTACGCATCCACGGACGGTGACGGATTCAGACTCACCCTGGATACCGACATAACGGCCCGCCTCGACGGTATGGACCTGTCGGAACCTCCGTCGGGGACCCGCCTCCTACCCGAGGGATACACACTCATGGAGCTGAAGATCAAGGGGGCCATACCTATGTGGCTCGTGGATGCGATGAGCGCATCCGGTATCCATAAGGAATCCTTCTCCAAATACGGGAACGCATACAAGACCCTGGTCATGGGACATCCGTACATTCCGCGGACGGAGGAGGCGTAACTGATGTTCTGGCTCATCGGAACTGCTGTAGGCCTCGCCCTTATCGCTGCGAGCGCATTCTTATTGGTAGGAAGTTCCAAGAGGGTGGCCGACAGGACAGGTCTGGAACATTATGTATTCGGGATCTCCGTCCTGGCGGTAGCGGCCGTACTGCCGGAGGTCTTCGAAGTCCTGGTGACATCCGACAGGGCCGAGATGACGGATATAGTGGTCGGGAACGGCGTAGGTCTGGTGTTCCTCGGGATCACCCTCATGGTATTCGCAAGACTTACGGACGGCGACGGATCCGATATCCGCAGACACGTCGTGGTCATCGGCCTTGCGGCCGTATGCCTTCCGCTTGCGGGACTGCTGTCGTACATCGGATTCGCAGAATCCCTGGCCTTGGTGGCCGCGGTACAGGTACTTCTTTTCGCCGTGTACCTGATGAGGAGGTCGGATGAGAGGACGGCCCTTCCGAGGCCTGAGACACATGGCGTTACAGGAAAAGGTCTTACACTGGCACTCGCCGCATTCATAATTGGAATGGCGGCGTACGGAATAGGGTTCGAACTGATGAGCGACGGACTGCTCGGGATGATCGACGGTGTATACGACAGCATATCCGCATCCCATGCCGGACGGCTGACGGAAGTCGTATTCAAAGGGCTCACGGTGTCCCTGGGCGAGATCATACTGGCATCGATCACCGCCGTCGGAGGGGAGAGGAAGATGGCCGTGGGGATGCTGCTCGGCTGCATATTCCTCAACAGCATCTTCTCCTGCCTGGGGGTATTATATCTTCCCCTGACCGGATACCGATGAAAAAATGCACATCTGGCACATGTATGTGGAGATTGTTGACCAATACAACAATGTGATAGTTTGAAATACATCGATGCATTGGACCCTCCACAATTGCTTAAACATCCAAGGGCCCTGAGACCCTGCGGACGGAAATTCCGGGATCGATAGGATGAACGCCATATTCGACAACATCTTCAACAGTCCTTACATCAACGAGTTCACGGCGACGCAGTTCCTGCTCCTCGTCATATGCGGGCTCCTCGTGGGCCTCCTCATAACCGCCTTCTACACCTACCGCAACGAATACTCGCAGGGATTCGTCATAACGTTGGCCCTTGTACCTGCCATAGTCTCGATAGTCATCCTCACCGTAAGCGACAACATCGGGACCGGTATCGCCGTGGCCGGGGCGTTCAGCCTGGTGAGGTTCCGTTCGATACCGGGTACCGCCAAGGAGATCGGGGCCATATTCATGGCCATGGGTGCAGGCCTGCTCAACGGAGTGGGGTACGTGGGGTATGCCGTACTCTTCACCTTGATCATGGGTACCGCATACGTCGTCTACAACCGCCTCGACCTCGGAAGGACGAAGGACAGGCGGGAACATCAGGTCCTCAACATCTCGATCCCCGAGGACCTGGACTTCTCCAAGGAGTTCGACGACATACTGGAGGAATACACCTCCTCGTTCAGACTCACCCGGGTGAAGACGACCAACATGGGAAGCATGTTCCGCCTCACCTACGACATCGTCCCCCGGGACCCGGTAAAACAGAAGGACATGATCGATAAGATACGCTGCCGCAACGGGAACCTGGAGGTCTCCGTCTCCGACATCAGGGACGACATGGCGACATTGTAAGGGAGACGCCGTGAAGAACTACCAGATGGCCGCCGCGACCGTCATCCTCCTGGCGGCGACCGTATTCCTCATCGATGCGAACGAGAGCGAATGCGACGGCGACCTCACCCTCCCCGTGGTCAGCATCGACACGGAGGGCGGGAAGGCCGTGCTCTCCGACACCGACTATCTGGTATGCTCCGTGGACGTGGCGGGATACGAAGACGGGGCCGGAGACATCTCCGGTGCCGAAGGGAAGATACGCGGCAGGGGTAACACCACCTGGTACGGGAACCACACATGGTGGGACATGCCGAAGAAACCGTACAAGCTCAAGCTGGCCGAGGAGACGGACCTCTTCGGATTCGGACCTACCGACACCTACATATTCATAGCCAACTACGCCGACCAGAGTCTTTCCAGGGATTACTTCGCATACACGATAGCAGACTCCATAGGGCTGGAGCACACACCGTCCTGCCTGTTCGTCGACCTGTACCTCAACGGGATCTACCAGGGCGTCTACATGGTGTGCAACAGGATAGGCATCGAAAGTGCCAGCGTAGACATCCCTTACATCACGGAGGACCCGGCAGACAGCGGATACATCGTGGAGATGGACGGATGGATCTCTGGAGAGGGCACGGAGGAGACGGACTACTTCGTCTTGGACGGGAACTGCTATGCGATAAAGGACCCGGATGTCACGGACCCCCTGTGGACCGCGGAGCATTTCTCGTTCATAGAGGGGCGCGTGAGGGAAGCATACGATGCGGTGGCGTCGGGGGACGTAGCCCGGATGGAGGGGTGCATCGACGTGGAGAGCTTCGCACTCACCTACATCGTGAACGAACTGTTCAACACGGAGGACATAGCGTGGTCCAGCTTCTACATGTATTACGACCCGGCCGACGGACTGATACACAGCGGACCCGTCTGGGACTTCGACACCAGCTCCGGCAACAGCAGGAGCGAGGCGGCTGACCCGGGATGCCTCTACGCCTCGTACATGAACAAGTGGTATGCAGGCCTCCTGCGCACCGACGGGTTCGCGGAGATGGTGGGCGACCTCCTCTCGCTCAACCGTCAGACCATCGTGGACACCATGGATGCGGACATGGAGTACTTGAGATCCCACAGGTACGACTTCGAACACAACTTCGACCGGTGGGGCGTTCTGGGGTCCACGATATGGGCCAATCCGGTGGAGTTCGTCCATCTGAGGACCTGGGAGTCGCATGCGGACTATCTGTACGGCTGGCTGACGGCCAGCCTGGACCATGTGTGCTCCGTGTACTGCGGATGACCCCCGGGATCACTCCCTCAGGGAGGTTATGGGGACCACATAAACACCGTCCGGACGCCTGTATGCGTAATCTGTGAGGCCGCATACGACGCACAGGAACTCCGGAGGCCTCCCGTTCTCCTGGTTGCGGATCTTCCGGTCGATGACCAGGAGGGATTTCGCACCCTTCTCTATCTCGTTGGCCCCCAGTTTTATCTCGAAGGCGCCCCAGCGTCCGTCCGGGAGTTCAACTATGGCGTCGATCTCCTTTCCGTCGCCGTCACGGTAATGATACAGTCTGCCTCCGAATGTATCGGCGTATATCCGGAGGTCGTGTTCGCAGAGGGATTCGAAGAGCGGTCCGAACGATACGGGATCCCGATAATACGACCGAAGGTCGGTCCCTAAGGCGACGGCGGCGAGCGAAGGGTCCGACAAATGTAGTTTGGGCATCTTACCGACCCTTACATAAGGACGCATACCCGGGTCGAAAGCGGGCTGCCACTCCACGATGTACGACCTCACCAATACATCGAGATATCCGTCGAACGTGTTGTATGCCATGGTGCCACCTTCCGAGGCGATACGATACAGGGCCTTCTTCGAAACGACCCTGCTCTCGCTGAGCGCCAAAGAATGCATCAGCCGCCGCATCTTCACACCGTTGCGGACGGTCCCATCTAAATGTATGTGGTCGGAGACCAGCTCTTCGAGATACCTTCCGGCAAGTTCCATCGATCCGTCGGCATCCAAGGACAGAGCGGCGGGCCACCCCCCATGGACGGTCATGTCTACGAGGTCGCGATAATCCGGACCCCCGGTACGCACGGATATGTCGGGCAGGTCGAACAATCCCCTTAGGGAGACCTTCCCGTCGGAAAGACCTCTCTCGGACAAAGTCATCGTATCCATACGGATGTCCATCATACGGCCTACGCCCGAATGGATGAAATCCCCTCTGTCCGGGACCGACGAACCGGCGAGGATGAAAAGCCCTTTCCGGACATCGTCATCCACCCTTTGACGGACGGCATCCCAGATGGAGGGGACCTCCTGCCACTCGTCGATCAGCCGAGGGGAATCGCCTTCGAGCACCAGCGAGGGATCCATCAGAGCCAGACTTCTGTTCCGATCATCCCCTCCGGGACCGTCGAGGCATACGGCGCTGTTGCACAGATTTCTGGCGGACCATGTCTTCCCGCACCATCTGGGTCCTCTGAGATTGACTGCACCGCATATGCGCAGGACATCCTCCAATCTCCGGTCCACGAGCCTGGGGCGATACCTCTCCGTAGAAAATGTCATGATTGTGCCACATCGTCAGAGGTACATGATGATTGATATATTTTCGGATGTTTTATTGATATGTTTTCGGAAACAACTTCCCAACCCTCCGAGGGTGTCATACAGACGATAAAACGGAAACAGACACCTATTTTAACTGTCCAGGCATTGCGGTTTTGTTCCAAGAGGCAAGAGGTCATATGATCACCGGTGAACTTAAAAGCAAAGTGGATGGGATATGGGAGATATTCTGGACCGGCGGTCTGACAAATCCTCTGGACGTCATAGAGCAGATAACCTATCTGATGTTCATAAGGGACCTCGACGACCTCGACAACACCCATTCCAAGGAATCCATCATGCTCGGGATCCCCTTCAAGAGCATTTTCGACGGGGAATACAAAATGGGGAACGGCACGGTGGAAGGGAAGCAGTTCAAATGGTCGTACTTCAGAGACCTTCCTGCGGAAAAGATGTTCGAGACCGTCCAATACGGCGTTTTCCCGTTCATCAAACAGATCCACGACAACAAGGACAGTGCGTATTCCAAGTACATGGGCGACGCCATATTCAAGATACCCACACCCCAGAAGTTCTCCCAGATAGTGGATGCGCTTGATGAACTCTACGAGTCCATGGACGGCCTCAATGAAAAGGATGTCCGCGGGGACATCTATGAATATCTGCTTTCCAAGTTGTCGACCGCCGGCACCAACGGACAGTTCAGGACACCCAGACACATCATCCGCATGATGGTGGAGCTCATGGATCCCAAGGCCGACGAGACCATATGCGACCCGGCATGCGGTACGGCTGGTTTCCTGGTGGCCGCGAGCGACTATCTGAAGGAGAACAGGTCGAAGGAGATATTCTTCGACAAGGACAGGAAGGACCACTTCAACAGATCCATGTTCACGGGCTACGACATGGACAGGACCATGCTTCGTATCGGGGCCATGAACATGATGGTCCATGGGGTGGAGGACCCCCATATCGAATACAAGGACAGCCTTTCGGAACAGAACGAGGATGCCGAGAAGTATTCCTTGGTCTTGGCCAATCCCCCGTTCAAGGGAAGTCTGGACGACGACATCGTGTCCCCGTCCCTCCTCTCCCAGGTGAAGACCAAGAAGACGGAACTCCTTTTCCTGGCACTTTTCATCAGGATCCTCAGGGTTGGGGGCCGCTGTGCGGCCATCGTACCCGACGGAGTCCTGTTCGGTTCCTCCAAGGCCCATAAATCCCTGCGCACGGCATTGGTGGAAGACAACCGCCTGGAAGCGGTCATCTCCATGCCCAGCGGAGTGTTCAAACCGTATGCGGGCGTATCGACCGCCATCATAATATTCACCAAGACGGGGCACGGTGGAACGGATAACGTATGGTTCTACGACATGCAGGCGGACGGGTTCTCCCTGGACGACAAACGTTCTGCGATAGAGGATAACGACATACCCGACATAATAGCCAGATTCAGGAACCTCGAGGGTGAGAAGGACAGGAAGAGGACCGACAAGTCTTTCCTCGTCCCCAAGGATGAGATAGCCGGTAACGACTACGACCTCTCCATAAACAAGTACAAGCAGACGGTCTATCAGGAGGAGAGCTGTCCCCCGTCTTCCGAGATAGTGAAGGAGATGAGGAGACTCGCCGAAGAACTGTCGGAAGAACTGAAGAAACTCGAGGAAATGCTCCAGTGAGGGATGGATATGGCCATAAAAGGTTCTGGATCCCCCATGGAGGCGGTGGACGAGTACTTCGATATGCTCATCAAATCAAGGTTTATCGAGGTGATCAAATCAAAAGGGTATCCTTTGAAAACTATTGGGGATTCTTGTGTGAAAACACGTGTAGGTCCTTTTGGGAGTGCATTACATAAAACTGAGATGGTCTCGGAAGGGCCTGTGTTTGTATTGGGGACGGACAATGCAGTTGACAATGAATTCAAAGTTTACGAAAGGAGATACATTTCTTCAGAAAAATACTCTGAACTAGAGAGATACACAGTAGTACCAGGTGATATAATCATAACGATGATGGGCACTATTGGAAGGAGTGCGGTAATCCCTGAGAACTTCAAAACGGCAATAATTTCGAGTCACTTGAGTTGTTTAACTGTTAATACAAATGTAGTTTTACCAGAGTATCTACAGAAATGCATGGTGCTTGATCATGATGTTTCTAAGCACTTGGATTCAAACAAAAAGGGATCAATCATGAGTGGATTGAACCTTAAGATAATCAAGGCAATTCCATTCTCTTGCCCACCACTCAATGTGCAGAAAGAATTCATGAAATTTGTTGAACAAGTCGATATATCGAAAGCTATCGTTCAGAAGTGTATCGATAAGTACGATCTGCTAGTCAAATCCAGATTTATCGAGATGTTTGGAGACATAAAAACTAATTCTAAAGGAT
>ERZ779888.619-NODE-619-length-41244-cov-5.561631_pt1 | contig 41244 bp, 29 predicted proteins | sample MGYA00511245_ERZ779888 | MGnify/ENA primary metagenome ERZ779888 (study PRJEB29588, sample SAMEA2155255) | human gut metagenome | biome: human gut; feature: human-associated habitat; material: faeces | place: Denmark | collected 2008/2010 ...
AAATCATGATTGCCACGGTCGTCATCCTCATCGTCCTCGTCCAGCTTGTCCAATTTGTCGGCAATACCATTGCCAAACGGCTCGACAAACGCTGACCTATGTTTTCTCCTCCTTTTGCCCTGCAAAAGGAGCCTATTAACTAAGGAGGTAAACCTTATGAAAAAAGTATTTGCCCTGATTGCGTCCCTCGTGTTCGCAACACTGGCTTTCGCCGGCTGCGGCGGCAGTCAGTCCACGTCCTCATCCTCTTCGTCCTCGAGCGCTGCGGCAACGAGCGGCACGAAGACGCTCAAGGTCGGCGCTACGGCCGTCCCGCATGCTGAGATTCTCGAAGCTGCCAAACCGCTGCTCGAGAAAGAAGGCATCAAGCTCGATATCGTCGAGTTCAACGACTATGTACAGCCGAACCTTGCCCTCAACGACAAGGAACTCGATGCCAACTTCTTCCAGCATGAACCGTACCTCAAGAACTTCATGGATGAGCACAAAGAAGTCAAGCTCGTCAGTGCCGGCGGCGTCCACATCGAGCCAATGGGCATTTACTCCAAGAAGGTCAAAGACCTCAAGGACCTCAAAGACGGTGCTACGATTTCCATCCCGAATGACCCGACCAACGGCGGCCGTGCCCTGCTCCTTCTCCAGAAGGCTGGCCTCCTGAAACTCAAAGACGGCGTTAACGAAAAAGCTACGTTGCAGGATATTGCCGAGAACCCGAAGAACTTCAAGTTCCAGGAAGTCGAAGCTGCCCAGGTTCCGCGTACGCTCGATGATGTCGATGCCGCCATCATCAACTCCAACTTCGCTATGCAGATCCAGCTCGACCCGACGAAGGATTCTCTCTTCATCGAGGATAAGACGAGCCCGTACGTCAACATCGTTGCCGTACGCGACGGCGATCAGAACCGTCCGGAAATCCAGGCTCTCATGAAAGTCCTGAACAGCCAGGAAATCAAGGATTTCATCAACAACAAATACAAAGGTGCAGTCGTCCCGGCATTCTGAGCCGAATGACCGCAGCAAAAAAATCCCGCGAACCAAGATGGATTCGCGGGATTTTTCTATATTCAATCCTGCATGCCAGGGGACGAAGATGCAGGAAGGAACAATGGAAAGAAGGATTTATTTTTTCGAGACGACCGTCCAGTTATGGTCACAGGTCGGCGTGATGACGCCTTTATCTTTGACGTACTGAATCATCCGTGCACGCATCTGGCCGTCATCGCCGTATTTGCGCATGGAGTCAAAGACGACCTCCGGCTTTCTGCCATTCGTATAGCCCATGGCCTCCATGTAGCCGCTGCCGCCGTTCATGCGGTAGTCATTGATGGCCATCGTGAAACTGTCCGTATCCTTGACATCCCTGCCCTGATACTGAAGTTTCGTGATGCGGTGGCCGACCGGCTGATTGAGGTCAATCGTATAATCGACCCCCTGAATCATATCGTAATTATAGTCCGGCGTCGTGCCGTAGAAGCTTGCAGCATGCTCCATGTATTTGCGCAGCTCCGCGCCATTGATGCGGATGCCGTAGAGATAGTTCTCATAAATGTAGAGGCCCGACATCTCCTGCAGCGTGATATCGCCTTTCGCGATGTTCTGACTCGTATTGAATGCGGCTGAAGCAGAAAGCTGCGTACCGGCATAATGACGCTGTACCTCATTGACAAGGTCGACGATGGCCGAATCCTGATGATTCGACTCAGCACCAGAGAATTCGTCGGCTGCCTGGCCGATGACCGTCTGCAGCTCTGCCAGGGTTTTTTCGTGCCACGGCTTGACCTGGGCAGCAATGGCAGGGTCGTCCTTGACCCCTTTGACCGAAACAGCCTCAGTCGTGACTTTTTCGACCTTCCACTTGCCATTGACTTTGTGGATGGTCAGCGTGCTCTTGCCGACGAACTTGCCATCCTTGCCCGACTCGACCACAGGGACGCCGTTAATGACAGAATCGGCGTAGACCGTGCCGTCCGGCCCCTTGATGCCGGATTTATTGTCAATGACCACATGATTGTGGGCGCAGATGAGCAGGTTGAGCTCAGGGCAGGCCTCGGCAATCGCCACGACCTGATTTTCCGAGGAATTGCGGTCGCCGCGCGGCACACCGGAGTGCGTGACGCCGATGATGATATCCGCGCCTTTATCTTTGAGTTCCTTGACATACTTCTGCATGACAGGGACCTGGCTCTCAAAGTGAACGCCGGCAAAATGCGAGGGGTCCTCAAAGTTCGGGATGGCCGGTGTATCCGTGCCGACGATGCCTACTTTGACATTTTCGCCGTCAATTTTGATGGTCTTCATACTATAGGGACGAACGCCGTCCCACGTCTTGCCCGTCTTATCATCAATGACATTGGCGCCAAGCACGTTCTTGTTTTTGCCAATGGCCTTGCGGAGATAATCGAGGCCGAAGTTGAATTCATGGTTGCCGAGCTCGATGGCATCGTAACCAATCTTATTGTAGGCAGCAAACATCGGATGCTCACCGGCCTTCCATTCATGGGGATGCTGCACCATATAGGTATCAAGCGGTGTGCCCTGCAGGATATCGCCGCCATCGATGCAGAGGATGGCATCATCTTTCCCCTTCTGTGCGCGCGCCTCGTTAATGATTGTGCTGACCTTGGCGAGGCCGACATCAGCAGGCTGGGCCTTGAAGTAATTCCAGCCGACGACACTGCCATGCACATCCGACGTCGAAAAGACCGTGAGGTCGCCGGCAAACGCCGTACCGGCGGAAAGTGCTGCTGTCAGAGCAGCGAGCACCATGATTTTCAAAGAGCGTTTTGTCTTCATTTTACCTGACCTTTCTGCTGAGCATTCTGTATATCCTTTTCATTGATAGAGGCGATGTTCGTGTATTTGCCGTCAGCAGAATTGTGCAGCGAGAGCTTTCCTTCCTTAATAAGAGCCGCTGCCTTTTGGTACTCTGCCGAATTTTTGTCAAACCCTGTGACGTGCCAGTCATCGACGGGCTTGACCTCGACTTTGCCGTGCTTGACTTCGCGGATATAGCGTGCCGTCATATGGCGGATGGTGCCCTTTGTCTCACCGAACGCCTCAAGCGAGCTCCAGACCTGCGGGAACTGGCGGCCCTCGAGGGCGCCGTCCTTCGCGATGAGCTGATTCATGCGATAAGCATTCATGCCGAGCTTGAGCTTATCCGTATCGCCAATCGTCCTGCCTGTTTTCTTAAGACGCAGGTCCGTGATGCGCTGGCCAGCCGGCTTTGTCAGGTCAATCGTATACGTCACGCCGCCAAACATGTCATTCGTGCTGTACTTCGACGAACGGCGTTTGGGATTGTAGCTCGGCGCAATATCCCCCGGCTGCTTCTGGTTGAAATACGCAGCAGCCCATTCCATATAATCCTTGAGGTCTTTGCCCGTCACTTCGTAAACAGTCGTCTCGCCGCCCGTATACTGATAATTAAAGGCAATGTCCTTGCGGCGGATGGGGCCGACGGGCTGCTGGGCATTGTCGCGGCTGATAATCATGGAGACGACATCGGCGCCGCTGTAATAGAGCTGCACTTCATTAAAGAAATGCGTCAAGGGCGTATCGCCAATCTGCACTTCGCTGATGCCCGGCATCGTGTCCGCCGGCACCATGTTCATGCCAACAGCCTCGCCGATGACTTCATTTGCGGCCTTGCGCGCCTGTTCATGATACGGCATGAGCTTTTTTACCAGCTTCCGGTCATCTGCATATTTTGCCATGGGGATGGTCTTTGCCTGTTTGTCTGTCAATACATATCTGCCATCCTCCTTCTTGAACGTCAGGTCAATGCGCGTCAGGGAACGGCCGTATTTATACGGCTCTGAGACCAGTACGCCGTTCAGCGTCTCTGCACTGACATTCTGATGCATGTGGCCGGCCACGATGGCAGCAAGCTCTGGGCAGGCCTTGGCCATGTCCGTCACGCCCGTATCCGGACGTTCGTTTTCGTTCATCACGCCCATGTGCATGACGCCGATGAGTACATCAGCCTTGCCCTGCAGTTCTTTGATGGCCTTTTTCGTCTCTTCAACAGGATCCTTGACGACCACGCCCTTAAGATGGTCCGAATCCTTCTCGAACTCTGCAATCATCGGCGTGTCCATGCCGATAAGGCCAACGCGCACACCGCCTTTATGGATGACCTTTACCGCCGGCATAAAGCGGCGGCCGTCAGCCCAGTAGACATTGCCGCAGAGCATCTGCCCCTTGAACTGGTCCGTGACATGGCGCAGCACGTCAAGCCCAAAATTGAACTCATGGTTGCCCATCTCCCAGACATCATAGCCCATCGCGTTCATCGCCACGACCATCGGCTGATGTTTTTCCTTATTGAACTGTTCCACGCTGTTGTCCTGAATCGCATCGCCGGCATCGACAAGAATGACATTGGGATTTTCCTGGCGGATTTCGTTGACAGCCGTGCTGATCTGCGTGAGGCTGCCATCGCGGTTTTCCATATCCGTCGCGTAATCCCAAGGCATGAAACGTCCGTGAACATCCGAAGTACCAAGAATCGTGATTTTCACGGTGTCAGACGAGGGCGAAGCGGCAAAAGCTGCGGCTGAGGTAAATGAGACAGACATAAGGGCAGCCAGGCAGCCCATAAGGCAGCGTCTGCTCATCTTGCGTATTTTCATAGCTGACCTCCTCTAAAAACTTAGAACTGCCATTCGACACGGCCGAACAGCTCTTTATAGTTCTCGTTGCCAATGAGGGTCTTGCCCTGTGCGTATTGCAGCCACGTGTACGTATGCGGCATGATGTTCATGAGGAAGCTCAGGGCAAGGCCTTTCGTGCCGGCATCGCTCGTGTACGTCGGCGTCGGGCCTACGTTCTGGCCGATGTTGCGGTAGGCGATGGATGCACCCCACTGGCCGGCATTCGTCGCGTTGAAGTTCTCGAACTGCTTGTAGCCGATGACGGCACTCCACGAATTGTTGTAGTCGTCAGCACCGAAGTTATGGCCGTAATTGCCCTGCAGCGCGATATTCTTGTCAAAATGATACGTGCCCTTGGCCGTCCACGTGTTCATATCATCATTGCCCGTACCGTAGCCGAGCATATGCTCAAACACATCGCTGTTCAAATGATGATACGCCGTACCGTAGTTGAGTTTGCCGAGCCAGCCTTTCAGGCCGATGGCCTGATAATTTGCTGCAGTGTCGTTGATGCCGGCTTTTCCTGCCTGCTCAATGCCATAACGATAGTACTGATTGCCGCTTGTGAGGTTGAAACGGCCGGCGCTGAGCGTTGTCGCCAGGGCCTTATTGCCAAATTCAACCTGCGCGCCCGAGAACTGCGTATCGAACATGATTTCCATATCAATGCCGACCGGCATGCGGCCGAAACGGTACGTCGCATTGCCGTACCTGCCTTCGGCCCAAACGCGCTTGAGGCTCAGGCCGCCCGCCGTGTCCTTCGTCAGGTCGCCATAAGCATCGAGACGCGTCTTGATTTTCCAGTTCTTGTTGATTTCTGCCGTCGGCGTCAGTCGGAACGTGTAACCATTGGAATTATCGCGGGTCTTGACATCGCCTTTATTGCTCTTTTTCGAACCATTAATCCAGATATCGACCGGAGCTTTGTCATAGCGTACACTGCCGTAATCGTAACGCAGCATGCCGCCCCATTTGACTTTATCCGCATTCTTTTCGAGCTTGGCCACACGTACACCGAGATTGTTGAGCTCATCCGAGAACTCTGCCGCGAGCTTTTCAATCAGCGCCTTATCCGAGGCCGAAACGTCTTTTTTCGCCATGGCCTTGGCAATCATCTGGGCCATCTCGTAGCGCGTGATTTTCTGGCTGCCCTGGAATGTCGTATCACCATAGCCCTCGATGACGCCGTCATTGGCCAGCGTCGTCACGGCATCATAGGCCCAGTGGTCAGAAGGTACATCCGAAAACGGATTGGCCGCAGCAAACGTCGTGCTAGCAGCACCAATGACAAGGGTCGTAGTCAGGGCGGCTGTGATGGATTTCTTCATGTTCTCTTCTCCATTTCTCTCAAAACTCTCTCTCCAGAAAATCCGCATGCTGAAAGTATGCAGGACAATCATCCTTTTACATCTCTATTGCAAGTTTTCTGGCTTATCTCTTAAATATGTTTTATTATATCCTTAACACAGCCTATAATAAAAGGTCATATGACCCTGTTGGTACATAGATATTTACTATTTTCTTAAATTTTTCTTCGTTTTTCTATCGTTTAAACAGCATTATCATGATGAGCGTCTTTGTTTTTATCCTGTATATGCGCAGTTATGCTCAAAAAATCGCGCAGTAGCTTCCAGGCTTCTAAACCTTCGCGGTAACAGAACGAAATCAGCTGTGAACCATGATGAAGCCGGAATGGATTTCCCGAGCATCTTCCAACTATAACAAAAAGAGCCCTTACGGGCTCTTTTTGCTTTGATGATACCATGGGATTTTATTTGAGAATCTCGACGCGGCCCTGCGGTGCAGCGTACTGACTGCCAACAGTGCCGCCGCGTTCTTTGATGTAGTTGCGCACGGCATCTGCAGCGAGATAGTCGACATCATGCACCGTGACTTTGGACGGGTCCTGCATCGAATAGTACGAATCGCCGCCCGACGTCAGGAAGTCAGGTACCGCGATATTGTACGTCGCATTTGGGTCAAAGGCTTTGCCGCCCACGTTCTTGATGGTCACACGCGTGCCTGGTTTTGCCGGCTGGTAGTAGACAGAATGCGGATAAAGCTCACCTTTGACAAACGGCTTTGTCGTGTCAATCGTGTACTCGATGCCCGCGACCTGCGGGAACGCACCGAGGGCCGTCGGCGTCGTACACGTAGCGGCTTCAAGGATTTCAAGAAGCGTCGAGCCCTTGAGCGTGACGTACTGCAGATAGTTGTGGTACGGCAGAGCGCGCAGAATATCGGCCTGCGTGATGGTGCCTGCTTTAATGCCGGCGCGGATGCTGCCGCCGTTCATGACAGCGCCGTCAATCGTGACATGGTCAAGGACCGTGGCCTGACGGACCTGCCAGAGATACGCATCGGCAATAAAGTCGCCGAGGTTCGTTTCCTCCGTGCGCACGCCCGGGTCACGCGAGCCATTGAGCTCGACAGACGTCGTACCGAGAGGTGTCGAAAGCTGCTTGTCGATATCAGCCTGTGCCTTGTCGACCATAGCCTTTACCTGGGCATCTTCCTTGTTGAAGCGGCCATAGGCATGCAGGTCTTCCTGCCATTTGCCGTCTTTGTACTGCACAACGCCGATGTTGGCGAGATGTGCGCCCGTCTCCGTCAGCAGCGTGCCGTTGACGTAAAGATTCTTGACCGTGTGGTCATGGCCGTCGATGAAGACATCGATACCTTTGACATTTTCGAGGACATCATTCGAGCGGTCGCCAGCGGCATCCGGCTCGCTGCCGAGATGGCCAATGCCGACGATGAGGTCGCAGCCCGCTGCCTTAAGAGCGTCGACTTCCTTCTGTGCCGCCTTGTACATTTCCTCTTTCGAGAGGAACGTAAGGCCGCGCGTGCTCTTCGGATTGGCCGTCGTGATGGTCGATGGCGTCGTCAGGCCGAAGACACCGATTTTGAGACTGCCCTTTTTGATGATGGTATGTGTTTTCGGCGTAAAGGACTTGCCCGTCGACTCGACGATGATGTTCGCCGACATGACGGGGAACTTCGCCTGCTTGATGCGCGCCATCGTCACATCAGAGCCATAATCAAATTCGTGATTGCCGAGCGTCATGGCATCGTAGCCCACCGCATTCATGAAGTCGATGGCCGTCTTGCCCTTGCTGAAATTGACAAGGTTGTTGTCCTGAATGGCATCGCCGGCATCGACGAGCAGGACCTGATAGCCCTTGACCTCATAATCTTTCTTGAGTGCCGCGACCGTCGCCATGCCGTTGACGCCATCGGCGCGCTGGTCGTATCCATGCGTATCATTCGTATGCATGATGACGAGATGCGAAAAATCCGCCGCAAACGCCGTACTCCAGAGGCAGGTAAAGACGAGTGCCAGCACTGCCAGTATTTTCTTCATACATTTACCCCTTTCTCCGGCAGCTCAGGCTGCCAACCCGTTTTTTATCATTATATCAGGATTTATCTCGCTTTGCATTAGAAGAACAGTTCTACACGCAACCAGTACTCCGTCACGCGCTCGTTTGTCAACGGATGGTTTTCTTCATTCGGTTCTCTCCATTCATCTCTTATCTCTCTAAAATGATTCTCTTTCCTTATTCAAAAGGACATATGACCTATTATTACATAGATTTTCATTATTATCTATAGCTTTTCTATAATTTTAATTAACATTTTAGCTAGTTAATGTCATGAAAAAGTCATGTTAATCTTCTTAAGAAAGAAAAATAACCCACAGCAGCGGGGAACTGCTGTGGGGTGAAAGGGAAATATAGAGAAATGAGGGATTTATGATGCCCGCTTCAGGCTTCCACGAGCATCATACCCTGGTTCTCGCCAAGGTTCAGCGTAAGCTTACCGCCGCTGACGGTGGCTTTCGTGCCGGTCAGCTCATCGGTAAAGACCGTGCCGTCGGCAAAGGAGACCGGCAGGACGACCTGCTGTGCCTTGCCGCGGTTGAGGGCGACAACACCGGATTTGCCGGAGTCGGCCGTGCGGCTGAAGGCGTAGATATCGCCTTCGGCCTTGAGCGTCTTGACATCGCCGCGCGCGAAGATATCCTTATGCGCGTTGCGGACGCCGATGACTTTCTTATAGTAGGCAATGAGGTCTTTATCCTCCTTGCCCCACGGATACGTGCGGCGGCAGTCCGGATCAGCACTGCCGTACTGGCCGGCTTCATCGCCGTAGTAGATGGTCGGCATGCCCGGATAGCCCATGAGGAACGTCGCTCCGAGTTTGAGACGTGCCTTGCCGAGGTCATAGTTGAAGTCTTTCTTCGTGGCCTGTGCGACATTTTCGGCGCCGCCGCCAAATTTATAGATGGCGCGGACCGTATCGTGGCTGTCGACGATGTTCATGAGGTCGTAGAGCGCTTCCTTCGGATAGTTCTGGCGCAGAATCGTCAGCTCATCATCGGCGGCTTTGGCATCGCCCTTATCGAGGAAGAGGTCGCCGAGGGCAAACGAGAGCTTGTAGTTCATGACCGAATCGAAGGTATCGCCCGTGAAGAACTGCGAGCCGTCCTGCCAGATTTCGCCGAGCAGCAGTGGGTCGTCGCCGTTCTTCGTCTTGATGGATTTGACTTCCTTGCGTACGTCAGCCCAGAATCCCGGCGGCACCTCTTTGGCGACATCGAGACGCCAGCCCGAGAGGCCTTCGTCGAACCACTTCATGATGACGCCTTTATCATTGCCGCGGCCATAGAGCAGATAATCGCCGAGGTCCGACTTGACCGTGCCCTGCTCCGAGCCCGGATAATCGGCATCCTTGAACGGCACGAGGCTGTCGTAGCCCTGCCAATCATGATAAGCGTATTTCTTGCCCATCATGTCCTGCGTCTTCTGGTTCTTTATCTCGAACCAGTTTTCCCAATGCCACGGGCTGAAGACCTGACCTTCGGCCTCGAGCTCTTTCTTCGCCTCGACCTTTGCCTGGTCTTCCGTCATATGCTTGTCATTCATGAGGTCATAGATGCGGCTCCAGTATTCATACGCACCGACCGTCTTGTACTTGCCGTAGCGGTCGAAATAGATGGAGTCATCGCCGACGTGGTTGTAAACGCCGTCCATGATGAGGTGCATGCCGCGTTTCTGCATTTCCGCCGTGAGTTTCTCGAGGTCCTTCGTCGTACCAAGGAACGGGTCAATCGTGCCGTAGTCGACGGCATCGTAGCGGTGGTTCGAGCAGGCGTTGTAAATCGGGTTGACGTAAATCGCCGTGACGCCGAGGCCCTGCAGATAGTCGAGCTTCTTCGTGATGCCGGCGATATCGCCGCCAAAGAAATCATTGCACTCCCATTTATCGCCATCGGCAGCCGGCGTCTTGCTGTAGTTGGCCGGCAGCGCATTCCATTTGCGGTGCTGGACCGGCTGGAAGCCGCGTGCATTTTTGCGCGCATAGTCGTTGCTCTTATCGCCATCAAAGAAGCGGTCTGGGAAAATCTGATAGCAGACAGCGTCTTTTGCCCAATCCGGCGTCTTGAAGTCTTTGCTGTAGACCGTCAGCTGATACGGCTTAACGCCGCGCAGCTTAAGCTGCCCCGTATGGCCCGGCTTCGCGTCATCGCCGTATTCCTTCGTGTCGTTAAGCAGGAATTTATAGCCATAGAGGCCATACGACTGCGGCGTGAACGTGACGGACCAGAAATCCTGCCCATCTTTCGTGCCGACTTTCGTCATCGGGTAGTAGCTGACCGTACCGGCCGTGTAATCCGGATTGTACTCATCGCCGCCGTTAGCCGTAATCTTGGCCTTGTAAACGACGAGTTTGGCGTTCGTGACATCGCCCATGCCCGTGGCGAGCGAAAGTTTGACCGGCGTGCCTTCCTTGACGGCTTCAAACGGAGAACGGTAAGCCGTACTCCAGCTGTCATGGTAGACCTTATCCTCACGGATGCGTCCATCGTCAGCGATGAGCTTCTGGGCCTTGCTGTCATAATAGAACGTAACGTCGCCGTCTTTGGCCACATTGACGGTCTGCGTCAGGGCATCATGGCCCGGCATCGCAACCGTCACCGTGTATTCACCTGCGGAAAGAGGAATCGTCTTCTGGAACAGATTGTCGAGCATCTGGTCGCGCATCAGCGGGTCCTTGACTTCACCGAAGCTGCCCGAGATGACCGGCAGCTGACTGTCAGCGAGGAAATTGTACTCCGTGCTGTTCTCGATATGATGCGACTTATCATTATAATAGAAGGTAACTTCCTGCGCTTTCGGCAGCGTCAGCTGGACATTCGCACCGTCGAAGTTGCCGCCGAGGCCGTAGTTTTCGGCCCAGCTGCCGTTGACGGAAATCTTGTAGTAGTACGTGCCCGCCGGCAGATTCATCTTATACGTGTAAAAATCATGACCAATGGCTTTCATGCGCGTCGTCTGGTCCGACGGGTCCCAATCCTTCTTGGCACCGGCCTTCGTCTGTACCGTACCCGTCAGGACGATGCTGCGTCCATCTGCTGCCAGAGCCTTCTGCTCGGCATCCTTGCCCTGATAATCGTACGTGATGGCATGCGTTGCATCGTCATACGTGAACGTGACATCGTGGTCCGCGAGCAGGCGAATGGGGATATTCTTGCCATTGGCCTCGCCGTTCGCACCGTAGTTGACATCCCAAGAGCCGCCCATCGCAACCTTGAAATCGTAATTGCCCTTGGGCAGATGGCCCGTAAAGACATGATGGCCCGCGCCGTCAGACTTCATGATGGTCTTGCCGTCCGCAGGATCCCACTCTTTAGCGGCGCCGAGCTCATCCTGCAGGGAACCTACCAGAACAACATCAGTCGGCTGTACTGCTCCGGGCCTCGCCTGCTCTGCAGCTGCTGCGGCTTTTTCCTCAGCAGAACCCTGACCGGCATACGATACCGTCGTCTTGTGCGTCGCCGAATCATACGTGAACGTGACATCCGTGTCCTTCGTCAGCTTCAGTTTCATGTTTGCGCCGTTAGCTGCGCCATCGGCACCAAAATTGGTATCCCACGTACCGCCGATGGCAATCTTATATTCATAATTGCCCTTCGGCAGTTTGCCCGTATACTGATATTTACCGTTGCCAACGTCTTTCATGATGGTCGTGCCATCCGACGGAGCCCAATCCGCACTGGCTCCGAGCTTCGACTGTACCGTACCAACAAGGACAACATCCGTCGGACCGACAGCTGCAGCAGCTTCTGCGACCGAAGCCGTGATGCAGGTCGGCATCATATCTGCCGGCATGACGAATGGACTGCCGAGCAGGCTAAAAGCCAGCGACATGCCAATGGCACGTTTCAACGCTTTCTTATGACTCATTACGAATACCCCTTTCACCAAAGGAATAAAATCGGGACCTCACTGCTGAGGGCAACTCTATCTATCACCTTAGTGGTAACCAAAACCAATGTCAGGTGCGAGGTTGCCCCCACTGTGAAATCCCGATAGATTCAGAAAATCAAGATGTTATCAAGCAATCAAGCAGCAAATGCTAAATCAGAAGTGGAAATCGAGCCAGCTGCGCAGGATGTGACGTTTGTAGCTATTAGACGGCTGACTGTTATTCTCGGTAAGATGCGGAGCCCACATCGTTTCCCATTCGCAGTTCTGCCACGGAACCATCTTGACACCATAGTACCAGCCCTTAACGCCGTTGACGAAGGTCGGTTCACGCGTAGCCCACTCATCATCATGGCCAATATCACCCATGCAGCCGAGATCAACCCATTTTGCATAAGCGCCCCAAGAACCAACTTTATTAAGGTCTGTGCCTTTATAATCAAAACGTACAGCCCAGTCACGGTCAGCATGACCACCATTAGCCCAAGATTGTTTACTCATATCGACATCAGACTTTACATAAGAACCCGTAACCGTAAAGTCTTTGAGCAATTTAGCCTTAAGGTCGATACCATAGAAGTTTTTAGCACCTGTCCAGTAACCATAGTCGCCACCATCTTTATTGGCATCTTTCTGATGCTGCAGGACATGAGAGTAAGCGATATTAGCATCGAAATATTTACCAAGAGGACCCCAGAAGTTCAACGTACCGAGAATCGGTGCACGATGCGTAGCTGCTACAGCTTTGGCTGTAGCATTGCCATCCTTATCGGTCGACCATTCAATATTCGTATCTGTCCAATCAGACGATGGTTTCCAGTACTGGCCACTGAACCACCAGCCGTGGCCGCCTTCAATCGGATGATACGTGGCGATGCCATCTTCCTGACCGCCCCACATGAGGTTCTGCATGCCGAGGCCATTCCATTTGCGACCGATATTCGTATACCAGTTGTGGTTCTTGCCGAGCTGCAATTCCACCCAGATATTCGAGATGGTACCATTATGGTTATCATCACCGAGCAGGCTGTCTTTATCAATACCTGAAATATAATTATCGGTCATGATGGTCTGACCTTCATTTTTATATCCCTTACCCGTTGGTACTGTTACAGCTTTTTTCACTTTTGATACAGCATATTCACTGTCACGATAATGCGCGTTTTTCTCGATGGTGAAACGTGCCGTTGCATGGTCATTGACTTTCATAGAACCTTCGAGATCCATATAGAAGCGGTTGTTGTAGGTGCCGTTATGACCATCTTTTACCAAGCCATTATCATCGCCAGCCTGTACACGCGCCATGCCCCAGACCTTGAATTTATCCGTCTTGTTCTTGAGATCATTGATGTCATTCGTATTCTTGTTGACCTGATTCTTCAACGTGCCCAGTTCGTTGGCATACTCTGCAGAGAGTTTGTCAAGAACGGCTTTGTCACCGAAGTTGACATCGTTCTTCTGCATGGCCTTGGCTACGATTGCTGCCATTTCATAACGCGTCATGGCACGGCCGCCCTGGAAGGTACTATCCCCCATACCTTCGATGACGCCCTCTTTGGCAAGATAGTCAAGAGCCTGATAGGACCAATGGTCCTTCGGTACATCCGTGAAGCTGTCTGCCGTAGCAGCGAAAGCTGTGCTGGACATACCGACCGTCAGGCCGGCAAGGATAGCAAGTGCCTTTGTGTTGATCTTCATGTGATAGACTTCCTTTCCCTCTATTATATAGATGGTGAACCTTGGTTTTATAAGAATGAGACTTCCTTATCTATCCTTGTTCCGATATGAAAATCTCATCATATAAACTTTTCTGAATCTTCCTCCCAAAAAGATAAGCGATAGCGGCCCTGAATGTGATAGGACCAGAACCACTATGCACTTAAGGGGGGATGCCCGCTGCCTGACGGCGGCAGACGTTATGAAGAAATATAGACACGCAAGAATTTGCGTGAGGGGCAAAGTTAAATGTTGGCGAGCAGCATGGCACCGACGCTTTCATACGAAGCGCGGGCTTTTTGCTTGATGGCCTCACGGGCTGTATCTACGGTATACCCGTTGAAGGCCTCAATCATCGGCAGGTCGTTGACCTCATCGCCAATGGCGAAAATCTCGGCATCCTGCCAGCCCATGAGCGACAGCGTATGGGTGATAGCCTGTTCCTTGCTGATCTCCTTGGGCGTGATGTCGACGGCACAGCGGTTCGGATAAGCATGAACCACATCGCCGAATTTCGCATTGACTTCATCACTTGCGGCAAAGGCATCCTCTGGATTCGTGAAGCCTAAGGCAAACTGATGGATGGTCTGCGGCAGATGATTGACATCGCTCTCTTCAATATGGACAATCGGGAAATCCCACTGTTTCGCTTCGCGGATGACCCACGTACCTTCTGACGCATGGCAGAGATACGTGCGGTCCGCAGCGGACAGGGCAAAATGGAAGGACTTACGCACCTTCGGCAGTTTGGTGAGCTCAGCAAGCATCTTCGGGGCGATTTCCGCTTCCCAGAGGACCTTGCCGTCGGCTGTGCAGATGATGCCGCCATTGTTGCAGGCAAGATAATCGTAGCCGACTCCGTAATGCTGGAGCTGCGGCACCAGCATGCCATGGTCGCGGCCTGAGACCACGCCAAATTTATGTCCGGCCTCACGCCATTTTCTGATGCCTTCGGCATCGCTCTTGGCGATTACGTCCTGACGGAACAATGTTCCATCATAATCACTCGCAGCTACTTTCATCTTATATCCCTCTCACTTCATATAGACAGCGGCTTCCGCCGGTCTGAGTTTTCCCTTTTCTGCGTTTTCGTAGTTGCCGAGCAGGAGCTCTGCACCTTCGAGAATATCATCATTATATGCTACAGTATCATTCGTGAAGTTGACGACCGTGTACACGGCATGCTCCCCAAGCACGCGTTTAAAGGCGTAAACATGTTCGTCTTCGTGCAGCAGTTCTTCGTAACTGCCCTGCAGGAGAATGTCCGACGCTTTGCTCTGCGTGCGCAGACGGTTCATCATGCGGTAATAGCTCAGTACGGACGTACCGTCTTCGCTTTCCGACTCTACACAGCAGTCGGCAAAATCCTTATGTACCGGCAGCCACGGCGTGCCTTCCGTGAAACCGGCGTTCGTATCGCGCGTCCACTGCATTGGCGTCCGCGCGTTGTCGCGGCTCTGGAACTGTACGGCCTTCAAGGCTTCCTCTGGCGAAAGCCCCTCTTTGATGGCATATTCGTACTGGCCGTGCGTCGAGATATCATTGTAGTCCTCGATTTTCGGGAAAGCCACATTCGTCATGCCAATTTCCTCGCCTTCGTAGACAAAAGGCGTACCGCGCAGCGTGAACAGGATGGTCGCCAGCGCCTTGGCCGCGGTTTTCGGATTCGTTCCTTCCGGGAAGTAACGGTGCATCGAGCGGTTCTGGTCGTGATTCTCAAAGAAGATCGGATACCAGCCTTCCTTGGCTGTCGCCTGCTGGCTGGCCGTCAGTGCCGACTTGAGCTGCGTGAGCTTCCAGGGGAAGCGCTTGCACCAAATCTCGCCTTCCGGATAGGAAAGCTCGAGATGGCTGAACTCAAACAGCATCGAGAAAACACCGTTGTCGCCGACCCACTGCGGCAGCTCCTCCGGGCTGACGCCGTTGGCCTCGCCGACCGTGAAAATGTCGTGGCCGTCAAAGACCTCGCGGCGGAACTCATGAAGGAAATCGAGGATGCCCGGCGTATTGGCCGTCATCTCATGGATGTCCGAAAGACCATCGGGGCCATCCACAGGGCCATCCTTGAATTCCGGCTTTTTGATGTAGACAATCGCATCGATGCGGAAACCGCCGACACCCTTGCCGAGCCAGAAATTTGCGGCAGCGAACAATGCCTTGCGGACTTCGGGATTTTCCCAATTGAGGTCCGGCTGCGCCTCAGCGAACGTATGCAGATAGTACTGCTGGCGTTCCTCGCACCAGGTCCAGGCCGAGCCGCCGAAGATGGCGCGCCAGTTGGTCGGTGCCGAGCCGTCGGGCTTGGCATCGCGCCAGATGTACCAATCGGCCTTGTCGTTCGTGCAGTTTTTCTTGGATTCGAGAAACCATGGATGCTGGTCGGAGCTGTGATTGAACACAAGGTCCATGACAATGCGGATATCGCGTTTCTTCGCCTCGGCAATGAGCTCTTCCATATCCTCCATCGTGCCGTACGACGGGTCGATACCGCAGTAATCGGCGATATCATAGCCGTTGTCGACCATCGGTGAAGGATAGACCGGCGTGAGCCAAATGGCTCCGGTGCCGAGAGACTTGAGATAATCCAGATGGCTCGTGACGCCTGGGATATCCCCCACGCCTGTCCCCGTCGTATCCTGAAAGCTTTTTGGGTAAATCTGATAGACGATGGATTTCTGCCACCATTTCAATTCTTTCATATAATAAGGACTCCTTTCTTCTGAAGGTCATAAAGAAAGGGTGGATGGTGGAGTATTCCACGCTCCACCCTTTTCCTTATGGTTATTGCATCAGAAGAAGATGATTGGCGTTTCGTTGACGACAACTTCGCCGTCAGCAGCTTTCTTCATCTGCGGATAATCGGCGCTGTTCGTGACAGCCAGGATAATCGTATCTTTGTAGCCAGCGGCCTTGATGGCATCGCGGCTGAAGCCGATGAGTTCATCGCCGGCCTTGACTTTGGCACCCTGTTTCGTCAGGCAGCGGAAGCCTTTGCCGCCCATCTTGACCGTATCGAGACCGATGTGGATGAGGATCTCGGCACCGTTCGTCAGGCGCAGGCCGATGGCGTGATAGGAACCTTCCATAATCATGGTGACTTCGCCGTCAGCCGGAGCTACGACCATTTCCGTCGTCGGCTCGATGGCAACGCCGTCGCCCATCATCTTCTGCGAGAAGACATCATCCGGAACTTCCGTCATGTCGATGAGTTTGCCGGAAGCGAAAGCTTTGAGCTTCATGGCAAGGTCCGTCTTGACTGGCTCGCTTGGGTTGGCAGCAGCTTTGGCTTCTACCGGAACATCGGCGATATCGCCCTTAAGGAGAGCATCGAAGTAGCTGCGGACATTCGGTACCGACAGGCCAACGATGACCTGAATAGCATGGCCGTTCTTAACGAGGCCAAAGGCACCGGCTTTCGTGAACTTGCTGGCAGCAGCGACTTTATCCGGGTCAGCAACCGTGACACGCAGACGCGTTGCACAGTTCGTGACTTCTTTGATGTTGGACGGGCCGCCGAGGTTATCGAGGAAGACCTGAGCTTTGAGGGCTTCCGGATTATTGGCAAGACCTTTCTTTTCCATTTCTTTCTTGGCCTTGTACTCAGCTTTCGTGAAGAGCTTATCCTCTTCATCGTCGTCCGTGCGGCCAGGCGTCTTATAATCGTTCTTAAGGATGAGATAACGGAATACGAAGAAGTAAATTGCGGTGAAGCAGAGGCCTACGACAATCTGCATGATGTAGGTGCCTGCATGATATTTGAAGAGTGGAATCCAGTTCTGGACGAAGCAGTCGATGAGGCCGCCGCCGAAGTTGCCGGAAAGACCAAAGAAGTACAGCGTTGCGGAAAGCGTTGCAGCGAGAACTGCATGCACTGCGTAAAGGAGCGGTGCGACGAAAAGGAACGTGAATTCGATTGGCTCGGTGATGCCGCAGAGGACGGCCGTGACCGTTGCCGGAATCAGGAGAGTTGCGACCTTTTTGCGTTTCTCTGGTTTTGCGCACATATACATAGCAAGAGCAGCACCAGGAAGACCGAAGACCTTAGACATACCGTGGAGGGCGAAGCCGCCTTCCGGGAACATTTCTTTCAGCGAATGAGCACTCGTAGCAAAATCATTGAGATGCTGGAGCCAGTAAGCCTGGATACCGCCATCGCAGACGGCCGGGCCAAAGATGAACGGCAGATAGATGAAGTGATGCAGGCCAGCCGGCAGGAGGATACGTTCGGAGAACGTGTAGCACCAGACACCGACGATGCCGCTTGTTTTCAGGAAGAACTGGAACTGCTCAATGGCATGCTGGACAGCCGGCCAAACGAAGCAGAAGAGCAGTGCCATCGGGATCATGACGACGAAGCCAACGGCGACGACGAAAGCAGGTCCCTTGAAGATGCCGAGCCAATCCGGGATCTCGGTATCGTAAAAGTGGTTGTGCAGCCACGAAGAGCAGCAGGCAATGAAGATGGCACCGAGCATGCCCATGTCGAGGGTCTTGATGTTCGCGATCATCGCAAGGCCTGTGCCAGCGCCCGCAGCCTGGCTGTAATCCACTCCGAAGAAGCTGCCGTGCAGCGTCAGGAAACCGGAGATGAAGTAGTTGAAGCACATGTAGATGACGAAGGATTCCATCGCGCAGCGCGCTGGTTCCTTCTTCGCGAAGCCGATCGGTACCGCGATGGCGAAGAGAATTGGCATCTGGGCGAATACCGTCCAGGCACCCTGTTCTACGACAAACCAGAAATCATACCAGACGGTGCCTTTATCTGCGATGCTGCCGAGAAGCATGGTGTTCTTGCAGACAATCGAGATGGCAACCGTGAGACCGAAGAATGCGAACAGAATGACCGGCGTGTACATTGCGCCGCCAAACCGCTGCAATTCCTGCATGACGCGATCTTTCTTGATCGACATGTTCAATACCCCCTATTTCTTCTAACCCTTATGAGTTCGTGTCTCCTCGATGCGTTTATTATCGATTTGACTTGTCATCCAGAGAAGAGAATTGCAATCCCCCGATCCAGTTCTCTGGATTTCCTGTGATTAAAGAATACTAAAAAAAGCCAGCGAACGCAATAGTTTCGCTGGCTTCAGGCACATTACCCCTGTCGTGTACCATGGTACATTTCACGGATATTGATACACATGAGCAATAGCAAGGGTTTGAGGGCACTTCTTGTTGATATTCATTTATATTGTTGACTGAATGTTTTTCTGTTTCAGCCGATGCACATACATGCGGTATTTGACATACCAGACTTCGATGAGCATGAAGTACGGCATCATCGACCTAAACATAATATGCTTGCCGTCATCGGCATCGTAGAGCTGGAATTCCGCCGGTGAGACGTAGAGATTGACGGTCGAAAGGCTTGCCAGCGTATTGTCGTGGAGCTTCGTGATGGATATCAGCGGAATATCGCGCAGCCCGAGTTCACGTGCGACCTCAACGACGATCGGCGTTTCCCCCGACAGGGAAATCACAATAAACAGGTCATCCTTTGTCGCTGTCTCAAGTGCTGAATAGAATTCTTCCCTTGCCGGAATTTCACAGAAAAAACATGGTCGTAGAAAAACAGGCGTTTTAGCTCATGCATAACATTGGCCTGCACGTATCCCGAAGCAAAAGCAAAAACACGGTTGGCTTCATGCACGAGGCGGCTTGCACTGTCAAAATTACGCTTGAAAATCTTTTCACCAGTCTTAAGATAGAATGTCTTGAGGTCCTCAATGACATTCGTGTTGTAATGCGGCTGGTCGGGTTCCTCCATTTTGAGAACAGCCTTGAGTTCGCCAAAGCCGTCAAGGCCAAGTTTCTGCGCAAAACGCACAATGGTCGTGCTCGAGACGCAGCATTCCCTTGCGAGCTCATGAATGGAGATATGGCTTGCAAGTTCCCGGTGCTGCAGGATATATTTCCAGATGACCATGTCTGTATCATTAAGGTCTTGTCGATGGGTGTTGATGAGTTCATCGAGTCGCATGCTCTATTCCCCCTAGGATATTTCTTCTTTCGTCTCTATCTTCTCTAAATGATACCATCCATAGAGAAAACCGACAAGGCGTTCGCTCATAGATATTTTTTAGGTACCGTTAAGGGAATCATTAGAACATACCAAGCGTCTTCAGGACAAAGACCCAGCCGAAAATCGTAAAGCACGAAAGGCCCGTCGTATAGACGACGCAGTTGCCGGCAAGATCCGCATCGCTGCCCATCTGCTGGGCCATGGCAAAGCCGGCGACGGCACACGGCGTCGCAAAAATCGCCATGAGCGTCACGAGCTCGATGCCGCGGAAGCCGAGGAAAATTGCGAGGCTCAGCATGATGGCCGGCACGATGAGGAGGCGGCCGCAAATACAGCCAATGAGCTGCGGCAGATGCTCATGGTACGTACCAGCCTTGAACGAAGCACCGAGGATAATCAGGGCAATCGGCGTCGTTGCCGCGGCAATCTGGCTGATTGGCTTCAGGATGACCTTGGGCAGAGGAATACCGAGCAGCAGGAGCGCGAAACCGAGAATAGCACCGAGAATCATCGGATTCTTAAGCACATTCCTGAGAATGCCCCAAACGTCAAAATGACCGCCGCGGAACGTCTCGAGAATAAAGACGGAAATGATATTGTACATCGGCACAATGATGGCAATCATCATCGTCGGGATGGCCAGCTGGTCGTCACCGAAAATGTTGCTGATAATGGGGATCCCCATGATGACGAAGTTGCTGCGGAAAATGGCCTGAATCATCGCGCCGCGGCGCTTGTTTGACTTCTCAATCAGGCAAATGACAATGCCGCCGATGACGGCCGAAGCCAAGACACCGAGAGCACCAAAGAGAATCAGATGCGGCCGGAACGTCTCGGCAATATCCGTTGTGTAGATGTTGTAGAACATCATGAAGAAGAAAAAGATCTTAAAGATCATGCGGTTGACATGGGCCAGCTCCAGCTCCGTCAGTAATCTCATCTTCTTGACGGCCACGCCGATGAGCATCAGGAAAAACAATGGAATGACCGCACCTATCGCGACAATCAGATTGCTTATCATAGGATTCCCAGCTTTCTTTCTACTATTATAATAAATGATGGCGAAATATGTTTTCAGTATATCATAAAAGGGCGCAGCTGTGTCAAACATCACAGCTGCGCCCTTGCTTCAGCAGTAGTTCTCCTGATGGTGATTTTACCAGCGATGGCGGATTTTCCAGAATTCCGGACTCAGCATGACGAGCAGGGTAAAGAGCTCGAGGCGGCCGAGCAGCATCTCGATGCAGAGGATGCTCTTCGTGAAGTCGGAAAGCCCCGCAAACGTGCAGGTCGCGCCGGCGATGCCAAAGGCCGGCCCGACATTGCCGAGCGTCGTCACGCTGATGCCGATGGCATCAAATGCACCGATGCCATCAAAAGTCAGCAGCAGCGCCCAGAAGACAATACAGAAGATATAGAGAAAGAAGAACTGCCCAACGCGGAGCAGGATGGCATTGTCAACCTCCACGCCGTTCATGCGCGCACGGATGACGCGGCGCGGGCTGAGTTTCTGATGGACGACAGCCCAGGCATTCTTCGCGAGCAGTACGACCCGCGAGACCTTAATGCCGCTGGCCGTCGAGCCCGCGCAGCCGCCGCTCACCATAAGCATCATCAGAATGCCCTTGGAAAACGCCGGCCACTGGTCAAAATCGGCCGAGACAAACCCCGTCGTCGAGAGCGAGCCGACCTGAAAGCTCGCATAGCGGAAGGCCTCCGACGGTGTCATGCCCATCGCGTCGACGAGATTCCAGGTAATAAAGAACATCGCCGCCGCGAGGATGCCAAGATACGCCTTAAACTCCGTATTATTCTTGAGCACGCGCGGCCCTTTTTTCCAGACGCGGTAATAGAGGCCAAAATTGCCGCCTGCGAGAATCATAAAGAAGGTCATCCAGCTTTCAAGAGCCGGATTGTCAAAATGCATGGCATTGTCATCGTAAAGCGAGAAGCCGCCCGTGCCAAGTGTGCTCATGGCATGGGCAATGGCATCGAGAAACGAAAGACCGCAGCCAAGGTAGATGAGGCAGGCCGTCATGGTAAAGACCATATACATCGTAAAAAGGGAACGCGTCATCTCACGCAGGCGCGGCAGCACGCGGTCGCGCGTCGGCCCTGTCGTCTCGGCATTGTACATGTAAATCGTGCTCTGTCCGGCCTGCGGCAGCAGCGCGATAAAGATAACGATGATGCCAAGGCCGCCGAACCAATGTGTCATCATACGCCAGAACAGCACGCTGAACGGCTGCGTCTCGATGCTGGTCATGACGGTCGCGCCTGTCCCCGTAAATCCTGAGATGCTCTCGAAAAGTCCGTCGAGAAAGCCGAGCGAACCGCTCAGAAGATACGGCAACATGCCGAGAAAAGTCGCGAGCATCCAGCCAAGGCCCGTGATGGCCGCACCTTCACGCATGGTCAGCTGCTCGTTGCCCGAACGCCCATGCATGCGCAGGGCTGTCCCCATCATCACGCAGATGAGGATGGAAACCGCAAAGGCCGGGGCACTTTCTTCCCGACCATAAAGCGCCATAAAAAACGGGATGCAGAGGACGACGGCCTCTGCCACCACGAGACGTCCGAGGACATAATAGATGATGTTCCAGTTCAAGCCGCTGCCTCCTTTCCTGAATTTATGTGAATCTGAAACTTATCCATTCACCAGTGCTTGCTGACCGACCGGATGCCGCCATCGATAAGCACGAAGAAGGAAAATATCTCGATACGGCCAAGAATCATAAGGAACGAGCAGAAGAGCTCCAGCCAATGCGGAGCCCCGGCAAACCCCGCGATGCCGAAAAGGTCTGCCGTCGAGCCCGTGCTCGTCAGGCAGCCCGCCGCAATGCCCATAGCCTGCATGAGACTTACGCCTGAAAGCGATATGACAATCGATGACAGGATGAACAGACTGAAAAACAGGTAGAAAAACGACAGGACGCGGCCGACAATCTTCATCGGCACAGGCAGCCCGTCAATCTTGATGCTCACGACCATATGCGGGTGCAACGTATGGCGGACTTCTGTCACCGCCATGCGCATGAGGACCAGCAGACGCATGACCTTAAGGCCACCGCCAGCCGAGCCGATGCAGCCGCCGACAAAGACGAACACCAGAAGCAGCAGGCGCGAAAAATCCGGCCAGTCCCAGCACGGTGCTGAGACAAAGCCGCTTGTCGACAGGAACGACGCGGCCTGAAAGAAGCCGTAGCGCAGACTGTCCTCCACACCGTAAACACCGGTGCGGCAGAGATTCCACGCAATGAGGCCGCCGCCTGCAAAGAGCAGTGCCAGATAGGCCTGCAGCTCCGTATCGCGGAATATCAGACGCAAGCTCCGCCGGTCCCATGCCTTCCAGCAAAGCAGCGGATTGAGTCCGGCCATAATCATGGAAATCCCTGCCGCGAGCTCCAATGTCGGACTGTGGTACGTCATAAAGGCTTCCGGCAGGGCCATGCCGCTTGACGAAAGTGTCACCATCGCCCGCATCAGGGCCGAAAACGGCTCCATGCCCGCCGAAAGATACAATAAAAAGGAAAGGCCGGTCAATGACGCATACACGCCAAAGCCCTGACGGGCCGACTCGGCCATCTTGTTCCAGACGGGGCTGAAGAAAATGCTCTGCCGCGCCGAAAGCGTCAGGCCGAAGCAGCCGCTGACCTGCGGCAGCACGGTCGATAAGATGATGATGAAATTGAGGCCCCCGAGCCAGTTCATGAGGCTGTGCCAGAGAATCAGACTCGGCTTCACGCTGCCATGGGCATAGTCAAGGCAAGAAAGTCCCGTCGTCGTAATGGCTGCCACACTCTCAAAAAGAGCATCGACAGGATTGGGCAAAATCCCCGAAAGCACATAGGGCATCATGCCGAGCACCGAGAGCAACGGCCAGACGAGCACCATAAAAAGAGCGCCTTCCCAGACATGGATTTGACGCTTATGGTCGCGTCCGAGCCAGCCAAAGCCCATACCTAAGGCAATGGCCAGCACGGCGGGAATGAGATAGACCCAGCTGTTCCCTTCCTGACCAAGCAGACTGTCTGCAAAAGGCACGAGCATCGCGAAGCCAATAATCTCGGAGACACCGCCCATGAGCAGCCAGAAAATATCCAGTTCACGCCGGCTCTGCCGTAATCTCAACATTGCCCAAGCCCTCTCATTCTTTTCCCTTGAAATACTGCATGACCTTCTTCGAGAACTGCGTCTGGATAAAGAGAATCGTCCGGTCCCCCGGCTGCAGCACCGTAGCACCATCCGGAATGACGGCCTCGCCATCGCGCACGTAAGCGCAGACGAGGCATTCGCGCGGCAGCTTCGCCTTCATCAAAGGCTTGCCTGCTACGGGCGCCCCTTCCTGCACGATGACCTCGACAGCCTCGGCCTTCGCCCCCTCGAGCAGCGAAACCGAGACCACGCCGCCGCGGCGGGCAAAGGCCAAAACCTCGCTTGCCGAGAGCAGGCGCGCCGACAAAACGACATCGACGCCAACTTTTTCCATGAGCTCGACGTATTCGTTGCGCGCGACGCGCACGACCGTCTTTGTCTTGTTATGGGACATATGGCGTGCCAAAAGGGCCAGCATGAGGTTGAGCTTATCATCCTCGGTCAGGCAGACGACGACATCAGCCTCAGCCACGCCTTCTTCGGTCAAAAGGTCAATATCCGTGCCATCGCCGCAGATGGCAATGCCGTCGACGAGTTTGTCGGCCATGAGGCGGCAGCGGTCCGGGTCCTTATCGATGACTTTGATATGAACGCCCTGTTTTTCGAGCATGGGTGCTAAAGCGCGGCCCGCACGGCCCGCACCGATGATGACGACGCGGTGCAGTTTGCGCGCATCGCGCTGTACAAACGTCTGGCTGAACTTCTCGATTTCCTCAGGAATGCCGATGAAATACGCATTGTCATGCGGCAGCAGGCAGTCATCGCCATGTGGGATAATCATGCGGTGGTCGCGGAAAATCATGCCCGCAAGTACCCCTTTAGGGAAATCGATATCCTTGAACGGGATATTCGCCAGCGGCGACGAACGGCGGACTTTCGTCTCGAACAAGCGAATCTTGCCATGGGCAAAATCCTCGACATCGAGAGCTGCCGGCGTCATGAGGATGCGGTTAATCTCGTTAGCCGTGATGAGCTCCGGATTGAGCATGAGGTCGATATCAAAGTTTTCCTTGAGATAATCCTTGGCCTCGCTCATGAACTGCATATCGCGGATGCGCGCAATCGTATGCTTGATGCCGTGTTTCTTCGCAAGAATGCAGGCGACCATGTTGACCTCGTCACTGGCCGTCACGGCAATCAGGATGTCCGCCCCGCGGATATCGGGGTCATTCATCGTGATAGGGCTCGCGCCGTTGGCAAAGATAGTCAGGACATCGAGGGTATTCTTGACCGCCTCGAGCTGACTCTCATCATGATCTATGACAATCACATCGAACTGTTCCTTTGAAAGCAGTGCAGCTATGCTGTACCCGAGCTTGCCCGCTCCGACCACGACAATACGCAAAGCGACGACCTCCTGTTGCTGAAAACTTCGATAAATAAACAACGCAAACGATGCAAATCATCCTGTAATACCCAAAGACGTTTTGCTGTTATTATATCATCTCTGTCATTTTCGAACAAATTTCCTGCAGTTTTGCCAAGAAAAAACAGACAGGGGGCCCTATGGCTCCTGTCCTGAAATGTGTGTATATGGAATATGTGAGGTGAGAGATACCCAACAATTATTCTGCGAAAAGTTCCGTGGAGAGGTAACGGTCGCCCGTATCCGGCAGCAGAGCTACGATGTTCTTGCCCTCAAATTCCGGACGCTTTGCGAGTTCGATGGCAGCAGAAAGAGCTGCACCGGAGGAAATGCCGATGAGCACGCCCTCGACATGCGAGAACTGGCGGCCATACTTGAAGGCATCGTCATTGGCAACAGCGATGACTTCATCATAGACCTTCGTATCGAGCGTCTCCGGCACAAAGCCGGCGCCGATGCCCTGAATCTTATGCGGGCCAGCCTGACCTTTCGAAAGGACCGGGCTCGTCTCCGGCTCAACAGCGACGACACGAATGTCCTTGTTCTGTTTCTTGAGGTAATGGCCAACGCCCGTCAGCGTGCCGCCCGTGCCGACACCAGCGATGAAGGCATCGACTTTGCCGTCGAGGTCGTTGTAGATTTCCGGACCCGTCGTTGCTTCATGGGCAGCCGGATTGGCCGGATTGTTGAACTGCTCCGGAATGAAAGAATTCGGAATGCCCTTGGCGAGTTCCTCAGCCTTGGCAATCGCGCCCTTCATGCCCTTGGAACCGTCCGTCAGGACAATCTTGGCACCATAGGCCTTGAGCAGGTTGCGGCGCTCGACACTCATCGTCTCCGGCATCGTCAGGATGGCTTTGTAGCCGCGGGCTGCTGCGACACTTGCCAGGCCAATGCCCGTGTTGCCGGACGTCGGCTCGATAATCGTAGCACCCGGTTTGAGCTTGCCGTCTTTTTCAGCCTGCTCAATCATGGCCTTCGCAATGCGGTCCTTGACGGAGCCGGCCGGATTGAAGTACTCCAGCTTAGCGTAGATGTTGGCTTTGAGGCCATTGGCCTTGATGAAATTGTTGGCCTTCAGGAGCGGCGTGCCGCCAATCAGTTCCGTGACGCTATTGTAAACTTTCCCCATGGTGAATACCTCCATTGTTTTTGTCTATGTCAGTTGTTTTAAAAACATATATGATTAATATGTTTATATATTACCACAGGCCTATCATCTTGTCAACAGGAATTCTCAAGGGATTGACTTTTTCACATATTTTTACTATGATATAGTATACGAGAATGACATATAGTTTTAGTATGTATATAATGAAGAAACGAGGGAATATAGATGAAGATTTCCGCCAAAGGCCGTTACGGGCTCGCAGCCATGACGTATCTGGCCCGCAATTATTCTTGCGGCACGCCGATTACGATTGTCCAGATTTCCAAAAAACTTGGCATTTCCAAGATTTACCTCGAACAGGTATTTGCCCTGTTGAAGCGCGCTGCGCTCGTCAATTCCATCAAGGGCAGCCAGGGCGGCTACCAGCTGGCCTGCGCCCCGCGCGACATCACGCCGTATGACATCCTTTCGGCCATCGAGCTCTCCCTGATGGAAAAGACGGCACCTGCTGCCAAGGACAAGATGCCGGAGCTCGACCGCGCACTGGCCAGCTGCGTCTTCACCCCGCTGGACGAGGCCATCCGCAAGACGCTCTCGTCGATATCACTCGACGATATCCTCACGGCCATCGATAAGGAAAAATCGGCAGAGAGCCTGATGTACTTTATCTGACGGCCAAAAACAGTTGAAAATTGAAGCTAAAAGATGAAAAATGCGGCAGTTCATTGATTATTCCTTTGAACTGCCCTATTATTTAGGCGAAAAAGTGACCATTCTACGATTATTTGTATAGAAAACGTTATCTTATTGGGATTAATTCCACAAAATCATCGTTTTTTCAAATTTGAGGCGTAAAATGCAGGTTAACATCATTTTCAATCTGTAGTATAATAACCGTAAGTTGTGAAGGATACGCCCCTATCCCTCTCATCGCTTACAACAGCCCGCAAGTTTTCATTGCATGAGTTCCTGTCTTTCGGCAGCGGAGTCATGCTGTCGGTTTTGTTGGAGGTGTTTCCCATGATGATCGACAACATTCGCGTTATCATCGAACAGGGTCCCTTCTCCGCGGAAGACGCACAGTATTATATCGAACGTATCAAAGCTACTACGAAATTTACCTTGAAAAAAATCACATTTACACGTTCCGATACTTATCTAGATATCCGTTATGCATTTGCAGAGATTCCATTTGAGCGTATCCGCCGAGTTCCATTGGCGGCCCCACCAGAAAAACGTGCTGTAAATAACTGATTTTATCAGTTCGTAAGAAAGCCCCGAAGCATTTTGCTTCGGGGCTTTCTTATGTTCTCTATATTACGGATTGAAACGGAACGCATCGAGCTCCCAGACACGGCCCGTGACCGTCTCAAGAGGGGCATCAGCTTCAAGGCGCAGCTCCGGACGGATATTCTTCTCAGGGAAGACGAGGAAGCTTGCAGCCTCTTCGCCATGCTGGAAGAAGGCTTCGACGGCCGTACGGTCGACGAAGAGCTGCAGCGAGAGCACACGGTCCACAAACATCTTGAACCGGCGCACGCCGCGGCCGCCCTGTTTCATGCCCGTGCGGTCAATCGTCATGACCTGATTGGCGCGGTCATAGGAGAATACGGTCTTTTCAAGACCGTAAGCAAGGGTCAGGCTGACATGTTCGGCCTTGCCCAGCGTGATGTCCAGCAGGGCCTCCGAGCCATCGAACAGCGGTGACGTCAGTCTGTTTTCCATATCAGCATCGATATCAACGGCCGTGCTCTCGATGCGCAGGGCCTTGAGCTCCGCTGCCGGGCGCGAGAAAATGTGGCCCTGGCGGAGCGTCAGTACGCGCGGCAGCGTCAGGCTGTACATCCAGCCTTTTTCGCGCGTCGGATATTCATCGTCTTTATCCGGCATGCCCATCCAGCCGAGCAGGATGTGGCGGCCTTCATGCGGCAGGACCTGCGGGGCATAAAAGTCAAAACCGTGGTCGAGCTCTTGGAATTTCGTATGCTGCATCATATCCATGCTGTCGAGGGACAGATGGCCAGCGATGTAGCCGGCCTGATAGATGTTCTGGCGGTCAAATTCGCGCGCTTCAAGGCCCTGCGGGCAGAAAATCAGCGCATCGTAGCTGCCGAAATGCAGCATATTCGGGCATTCCCACATGTAGCCAAAGTCTTTAAGGCGCGTGTGGAGCTCGCCGAGATTCTGCCAGCCGTCCTTCGTCTCCTTGTAGATGAGCACCGTGCCGCGCAGTTTTTCCTCGTCGGCCTGTGCACCGATGACAAAGTAACGCTTGCCATGACGATGAAAGAGATACGGGTCGCGGAAATGGCCCGTGATGCCCTCAGGACTGTCGGGGATGACAATCTCATCTTTCTTGACCGAGCCGTCTGCCTGCAGCGTGCCAAGGCGCTGTGCCGGCGTGCGGATGCCGTCGTTCTTGGCATTGCACGTATAAAACACACGGACTTTGCCCTTTTCCGTGAAGCCGCAGCCGGAGTAGCAGCCGTCTTTATCGTGCTCATCGCTCGGCCAAAGGGAAAGCTCCGGCATTGAGTAATGGACAAAATCGCGCGTGCGGACGTGGGCCCAGCATTTATTCTTGTGCTCACAACCTAAGGGGTTCCACTGATAAAAGATATGATACTCGCCATCGGCATACGTCAGGCCATTCGGATCATTGATGAGGCCAAACGGCATCTCGAGATGAAAGCGGTTGTGCCAACGGTCTTCGAGGGGAAAACCGGCCGCCACTTTGGCATCGATGGCTTTTTTATCGAATTGTTCCATGAAAATCTCCTCTTCCGATATAATATTAATGAAAGAAAAAGGGCTGCCGTTAAGGCAGCCCGAACATTTCTTACGCTTCGTCCTCTTTTTCCGGGTTAAACAGCGTGAACGTCAGAGCAAACGCTACGGCAAAACCAACGACATTGACGAGGATGTACTGCGGCAGATGGTCGAGGTACAGGAGCGTACCCGGAAGGACCGTGATGCCCATGCCCGTGCCGGCAAGATGCAGGAAACCAGCGATGCCGCCTGCGCAGGCGCCGCCGACCAGTGCGTAAAGGAACGGCTTCATGAGACGCAGGTTGATACCGAAGATAACCGGCTCCGTGATGCCGAGGAAGGCCGGAACAATCGAGGAAACGTAGAGTGCGCGTTTCTTCTTGTTCTTCGTGCGGGCAGCAACAGCTGCGGCAGCACCGCCCTGAGCGATGATCGCGCCCGTGATGATGGCATTGAATGGGTCGACGCCCGTCGTAGCGAGCAGCTGGACCTCAAGAGCATTGAAGACGTGATGAACACCGAAGACGACGATGACCTGATGGATGCCGCCGACGACGAAACCGCCGATGCCGTACGGCAAAGCAAGGAACGTCTGAACAGCGCCGAAGACAGCGAGCTCAATCCAGTGCATGATGGGTCCGACGATGAGCAGGCCGAGAATCATGGAGATAAACAGCGTCAGGAACGGCGTAACGATGAGGTCGATGACATCCGGAATGAAGGTCTTGAGCCATTTCTGGAGCTTCGCAGCAAAGATACCGAGGACGAGGGCCGGCAGGACCGAACCCTGATAGCCGACGACCGGCACCTCAATGCCGAGGAAGTTCATCATGATTGGCTGGGCTTCACCCGCGGCAATCGCATAGGCATTTGGCAGCTGCGGTGCGACAAGCATGAGGCCAAGGACAATACCGATGACCGGCGTGCCGCCAAAGCGTTTCGTCGTGGACCAGCAGACAAGGGCTGGCAGGAAGGCAAAGGCCGTATCCGTGAGGATCTGGCTCATGCGCAGGACGTTGTCGCTGAACTGGACACCCATGCTCAGGCAGGCGCCGCGCAGGCCCATGAAAAGACCGGTAGCAACGAGGACCGGAATGATTGGTACGAAGACATCGCCGAGCGTGCGGGAGATCTTCTGGGCCATGGACATCTGGGCATAAGCCTCAGCCTTGTTGTTGCTGGCACCGGCGAGGTCCGTGCCGGCCGTGAAAGCATCGTAGACTTTATCGACAAAACCCGTGCCGAGGATAATCTGATACTGGGCTGCGGCAAAGAACTGGCCTTTGACGCCGTCGATGTTCTCAATAGCTTTGGCATCGAGTTTCGACTTATCGTTGATGATCAGGCGCAGGCGCGTGGCGCAGTGTTCTGCACTGCGGACATTGTCGCGGCCGCCGACATACTTCCAGATGAGCTTGGCGACGCGCTCTTCCTTCGGCAGATTGCTGTAATCTTCCTCAGGCTCAGCGACCTTAGCTGCCGGAGCTTCAGCAGTTTCTGCCTTGTCTTCCTCAGGCTCCGCCGTAACGGTCGTAATTTCCTTGTCGCCAAGAGCTACCGTAATCTTGTCATAATCAAAGGCGTTCGTCACGAGCACCGGCGTCGTCGTATCATAGCCTTCCGACTGAATGCCCTTAGGATCGAACTCTAAAAGCAGCTGCCCCTTCTTGACCGTATCCCCCTGTGCGATCTTTGCGTCAAAATATTTGCCGCCGAGGTTGACTGTGTCGATGCCGACGTGAATCAGGATGTCTGCACCATCGTCCGCATGAATGCCAATGGCGTGTTTCGTGCCGAAGAGCACCGTAACCGTGCCATCGACTGGCGAATAAACCTTGCCATCCGGATTCTTTACCGCAGCACCTTTACCCATGGCGCCGCTGGCGAAAGCCGGGTCCTTGACATCTTTCAATTCGATGAGCTGTCCGTTGAGCGGGCTGTCCAAACGAATTTCTTTCATGAAGATTTCCCCTTCCTCTTTATTCCTCTCGTTACCTTGTGATTCGTCTTTGTGAGACCGTTTTCATACTTAGAGTGTATAACGTTGTTGGCCATTTGTCAAGAAAAAAATCACTGCTGCAGCATGTCGCGGAATCTCGTGAATTCCTTCTGGAAATAAAGTGGAATCGTATCGACAGGACCGTTGCGGTGCTTGGCAATGATGACCTCTGTCATGTTCTTGTTCTCCGTGTCTTTATCGTAATAATCTTCGCGGTACAGGAACATGACAATATCCGCATCCTGCTCAAGAGACCCCGACTCGCGCAGGTCGGAAAGCATCGGCCGCTTGACCTGACGTGCCTCGACGGAACGCGAGAGCTGCGAGAGCGCAATGACCGGGACGTTGAGCTCTCGGGCCAGTGCCTTCAGGGAACGGGAGATTTCCGAGATTTCCTGCTGACGGTTATCCCCGTTCTTGCCCGGACGGCCCTGCATGAGCTGCAGATAGTCGATGACGATGAGGTCAAGGCCGTGTTCTGCCTTGAGGCGTCTTGCCTTGGAGCGCAGGTCCATGACCGTAATGCCCGCCGTATCGTCAATGTAGATAGGCGCGCGGTTGAGCTTATCTGCGACCGTGACGAGCCTCGACCAGCCGTCATCGTCAAGCTGGCCCGTGCGCAGAAGCTGCGAATCAATCTGGCCCTCGGAACAGAGCATGCGCTGCATGAGCTGTTCCTTGCTCATCTCCAGGGAGAAAAAGGCGACTTTGCCGCCATGCAGGCCGACGTACGAAGCGATATTCAGCGTGAACGCCGTCTTGCCCATGGAAGGACGTGCCGCCACGAGGATGAGGTCGGAGGGCTGCAGGCCGCTCGTGACCCTGTCGAGGTCCTTGAAGCCCGTCGGCAGGCCCGTAATGCCCCCTTTTGACTCATAGAGCATATTGATATGCTCAAAGGTGCGCATGAGGATGCTCTTGAGCGGTTCAAAGCCATTATTGACCTGCGTGCCGGCCACGGCGAGAATTTTCTGCTCGGCCGAGTCCATGATATTTTCCACAGGTTCCGCATCTTCATAAGCCGCGCCGGCAATCTCCGTCGCCGCATCGATAAGGCGGCGCAGCTCGGCCTTTTCCTTGACAATCTTCGCATGATAGCTGACGTTGGCCGCCGTCGGCACGACATTGGCGATGGTTGTAATAAAGGGGATGCCCCCGACTTTCTCGAGGTCGCCGTCGCGGCGCAGCTGCTCGGTCAGGGTGACAAGGTCGACGGCCTCATCATTTTCTGAGAGCTTCAGCATCGCCTCATAGACGCGGCGGTGCGCTTCGCGGTAAAAGTCCTCAGGCTGCAGGATTTCCTGTGCCTCAACGATCGCTTCTTTCTTGATCATCATCGCACCGAGGACCGCTTGTTCGGCTTCGATGTTCTGAGGCGGCACACGCTCTGGTAATGCCATAGTTATTCCTCCTCAAAAATCAGCTGGAAAGCTTCTTCTGCTGTTTCCACTGCATGGATATCCAGACCTAAGAGGTCTTCCGGGATATCGCGCTCATTCTCCTTCGGGATGACGAGTGTCCTGATGCCGGCCTGACGTGCGCCATAGGCCTTCTCAAAAACGCCGCCGACAGGACGCACGCGGCCGGAAAGCGAGATTTCGCCGGTAACGGCGACATCCTGACGGATTTTCCTGCCCGTCACGGCACTGACAATGCAGGCCAGTATGGCCGTGCCGGCACTTGGCCCGTCGATATTGCCGCCGCCAATGACATTGATGTGTACATCGTAGTCATGGATGTCCTTGCCCGTGAGACGGCGCAGCACCGAGGCTGCATTGAACACGGAGTCCTTGGCCATGCTGCCCGCGGTCTCATTGAAACGCACGGCCCCCTTACCCTTTTCATGTGCAGGGAAGGCCACAGCCTCAATCTCGATGACCGAGCCTAAGAAGCCCGCGACGCCGAGGCCGAAGATATGCCCCTGCACGGCCGTATGCTTTGCCTTCTTCGTGACAAACTGATAAAGGCGCGCTACCTGCGCGACTTCGTAGACCTCATCGCGGCCAATGGTCAGCCCCTCCTGCTTATCGCCGGCCTTTTCCAAGGCGAGACTGTACGCATCGGCTAAGATGTTGATGGCCTTGCGTCCTTCTATCGTGTACTCGGCAATGAGTGCGGCCACGCCATCAGCAAGATTGACCTTGAGCTTTGCCGCCGCATTGCAGACAATCTGTTCAATATGCTTCGGTGTCAGGGGCTCAAAGTAGATTTCCGCGCAGCGCGAACGCAGCGCGGGGTTGATATGGCTGGCATTGCGCGTCGTCGCACCAATCAGTACAAAGTCCGCCGGTGCGCCCTCCTCAAAGAGTTTGCGGATATACGGCGGCACTTTGGGGTCCGTCGGGTCGTAATAAGCCGACTCAAAATAAGCTCTCTTATCCTCAAGGACCTTGAGGAGCTTGTTCTGCAGCATCTCGTCCATCTCGCCGATTTCATCGATGAAGAGGATGCCGCCATGCGCCTCGGTGACAAGGCCCGGCTTTGGCTCAGGGATGCCGCTGTCGGCCAGCGTCTTCTGCGCGCCCTGATAGATAGGATCATGGACCGACCCCAGAAGGGGATTCGTGATATCGCGCGGGTCCCAGCGCAGCGTCGTGCCGTCTGTCTCGACAAACGGCGCATCCTCGCGGAACGGCGAGGACGGCTTTTTGCGTGCGGCTTCCAGCACGAGCCGGGCCGCCGTCGTCTTGCCGACGCCTGGGGGGCCGTAGAGCAGCAGATGCTGCGGATAGGGCGAACTCAGCTTTGCTAAGAGCGACTTCACCGCCCGCTCCTGTCCGACAATCTCGCTGAAACTGCGCGGACGCAGCAGTTCCATGACCGACTGCGTCAGGTGGATGCTGTCAAGTTTCTCGAGCTTTTCACGCTTGATGGCATCCTGCGGCGACTCTGCCGTTTCTTTTTCTTCCTTGATGACCTGCTTGCGGATATCTTCGACGTAGTCCTGATGCTCCTGCTCGAGCTTCTCATTGACTTTTTTTTCGATGCGTTCCTCGATGTCCTTGCGCGCGCGTTTCTCGGCGATGCGCTCCGTCAGCAGGCTGATGACCTCCGGCAGGTCCTTTTCGCGCGGTGCCGGATGAATCAGGGGATCCTCATCGAGGATGCGCTGCAGCGCCAGCACGCGTTCGCAGCGGTCCGTAGAACGCAGCAGCTTCATCGCATTGAGCCGGCCTGCCTGTATGACAAGAGAATCCGTGCCGATGAGGTCGACGAGGGCCTGATACAGGGCATCGATTTCGCGGTCGATGGGCAGAACCTCTACTGGTGCCTCCTCGGCCTGCTTTTTCTCTTTTTCTTCCTTTTCATATTCATGATGGAAAAAACGGTCTAAAAAACTCATATTCCTTCCTTATCTTATCTAGGTGAAACAAAAAGCCCCCTCTGGCGAGGAGGCCTTGCGCCCTGCAGGATTACTCTGCAACAACGCTGACTTTTATTTTGCTCGTGACAGACGGGTGAACCTTGATGATGGCCTCGTAGACGCCGGTTCCCGTGACTTCGCCCTGAATGGTGATCTTGCGCTTGTCGATGTCGATATTCTGCTTCTTGAGCGCTTCGGCCACATCCTTGCCGGTCACGCTGCCGAAGAGTTTGCCGCCGTCGCCGATGCGTACGGGGATCTTGACTTCGACTTTCTCGAGCTGCTTAGCCATGAGTTTGGCCTCGTCGGCTGCCATGGCCTGCTTGCGGGCCTTCGAACCAGCCTGCGCATTGGCGACATTGAGGTTCTGCGCCGTAGCGAGGACTGCTGCCTTGCGCGGCAGCAGGAAATTGCGGCCGTAGCCTTCCGAAACTTCGACGATTTCGCCTTTTTTACCGAGTTTTTTAACGTCCTGCTGTAAGATTACTTTCATCTTGATCATACTCCTCTATATATTTTTGGGCAATTTCGATTGCCTTTTTCTTGATATCTTCCACATTTCCGCCCTTGACCTGCGCACCGGCCACATTCTGATGACCGCCGCCGCCAAAGGCCTCCATGATGACCTGCACATTGAGCTCGCCCGTCGAACGCGCGCTGATGCCGACCGTGTCTTCCGTCAATTGAAAGACGACGATGCTCATGCGCACATTCTCGATGCGCAGCAGGGAATCGGCCACCTGTGCCGCAATGACCTGGCCATTCGAGATGAGCTCCGGACAGGTCGAGATGATGAGCCCGCCATCGTAGAACTCCGAACGCGCCTCAGCCTTGGCCAAAGCCACGGTCGTCTCGTAGTCCGTGCGGAACAGATGGCGGACCATGACGGGGTCTGCGCCGCTGCGCCGCAGATAAGCCGCGGCGTCGAACGTCCTGACGCCCGTCTGTACGGCAAAGTTCTTCGTATCGACGACAATGCCCGAGTAAAGGGCCGTGGCCTCGATGCGCGAGAGCACGAGATTATCGCTGAAATACATCAAAAGCTCCGTGACAAGCTCACTGGAGGAACTCGAAGCCGGTTCGATGTAAACGAGCAGCGGATTCTTGATGAAATGCTCACTGCGGCGATGGTGGTCAATGACGATGACGCGGTGGATGCGCTCCAAAAGCGACGGGTCCGCGACGAGATGCGGGATATGCGTATCGACGACAACCAGCACCGGATTGAGCGCCGTCATATTGACGAGGTCATCCGCCCGCACGATGATATTCTGGAATTCTTCCTTATCCTTGAGGATATCTGCGAACTTGCCGATGCCCTCATTCATGTCAGAAAGCACGATGTGCACGGGTTTGCCGAGCTGCCGTGCCATCTTGGCCACGCCCATGGATGCACCGAAGCAGTCAAAGTCTTCATTATGATGGCCCATGACATAGACCGCATCGGCGCCATCCATGATTTCGCGGATGGCATGGGCCACAACGCGGGCCTTGACGCGCGTGTGCTTCTCGACTGCCTTGGCACGGCCGCCGAAGAACTGCGTCTTGCCGCCAATCTGCACGGCAACCTGGTCGCCGCCGCGGCCCAAAGCAAGGTCGAGCCCTGCCTGTGCCTGCGTGCCGAGATCCGCCATGCTCTGGCAGTCTGCCACGGCCACGCCCATGGAAAGCGTCACCGGCAGACGGTTGGTACTGTGCAGCTGACGGACCTTGTCAAGGATGTCGAAGCGTGCAGCGATGGCCTTGTCCAGTGCCTTGCGCTCAAGGATGACGACGTAAAGGTCATCCGATACGCGGCGCATGAAGCCGCCGAGATTCTTCATCCAGGCATCGAGCTGCTGATTGACAGCCAGCAGCAGCGCCGTGCGCGCCGCCTCATCGAGGCCCTGTATGACCTCATCGTAATTGTCAATCTGGATGTACGCCAGCACTGTGCGGCTGAGCTTATACGAACTGCGCAGCGTCTCAAAGCCCGTGATGTCCTGCACGTAAAGTGCCATCAGGGGGTCCTGATGCGGCGGCACCGGTACCGGCCGGTAGCGCACCTGATAATAGTGCTCTTCGTGAGCAAAAACGTACTCTCCCGTAGTGCCCCAGACGGGGCCGATGATGATGGACGGCCAGATATCCTTGATATCCGTATCCTGCTCCGGCTTTTCGCCGACGTATTCCGCCAAGCGTTCATTGCACCACTGGATGCGGCCGGCCTCATTGACGATAATGATGCCCTGCGGCAGGTCCTCAATGGCGTAATTCATCATCTCATTGAGATTGCGTACGACATTGCGGCAGTAGCGCTCAAAGCGGCGCGAACGGTCATGGCAGCGCTCCTTGGCAAAAAGGACCAGACAGAGCCAGATGACAAAGGCTATCGCGGCAATATAATGATTATAACACGACAGGATGCCAATCAGCATCAACATGATGAACAAATGTATCGAAAGATCGATCCATGCCGAGAGATTTCGCGGCATTTTCTCACCTCATTCCCATTACGGCGTCATGATTTCTTCTGCCCAAAGCGGCGGCGATAGTCAAACAGCATATCAAAAAGCCCCGTGAAGGCCAAAATCTGCACAAGGACGCCGCCGAGGAGCACGAAAGCATAGAAGAACATCCGCATGACGCGCCCGACACGGAAGCGGTCCATGGCATAGCTCATGAGCGAAAGCCCCTGAATGACGCCTGCCCCCATCGCCACCATGTTGAGATTGAACGCCGCCTGATACAGAGGCTGTATCTCGCGGGACCCGCCCCAGTAAATGCCGACGAGCGCAAAGCCCAGAAGATACAGGAAGAACTGCGGCAGGCGCCACTCAGCAAACGGCGGCAGCTGCGGCACAGTCTCGCCGAGCCTGCGCAGGACGCGGCTGCTGACGATATAAGCCACGCCGGCATCCAAAAGGCCCATGACGCCGACAATGAACGGCAGCAGCAGATTGAGATACGTCATAGCCTCAGAAATCTGTGCCTTGCTTGCCGCAATGGCATTCTTGTCGAGGCCCATCTGCTCATAGACGGCAAAGGTCTGGTCAAAGCTCTGCTGCATGACGTCCATCTGCATATTGAGCGGATTGACCGACGTAACGAGGAACAGCAGGCCAAAAGTCAGCAGCTTGCCCGCCACCGAAGCGACCAATGTCATGCCGAAGGCATGCGCCCCCGACCACTGATGGCGGAAGGCATAGCCGAGCATGAGGCCCGTCGGGCCGAAGGAAAGCACCATGCGCAGCGAAAGCATCGGCTCCAGCAAAAGCGCCATGATGACACCCGAAACGAGCACCGACATAACCCCCCAACGCAGGCCGTGGCGCACGATGAGCACCACGACAGGCAGTGCCCAGACGAGAGCTGCCACCATGCCGATGACCGGCAGATAGGCCGCCGCCATTGCCAGGATGACCGTCAAGGCTGAAAGCAGTCCGCTCTCCGTTAGCGGCGTAATTCTATGTGAAGTCATTTCTTCATCCTTTCCATTTTTCCATCTTTCCATAAAAATGAAAATGTCTCAATTCTGAAGACTATCTTTTATTATATCAGAAGAATTTCACCCTGTCTTGCCAGCAGGTACTAATCACCAGTTTATGCTCCCGCAGTGCCTGCGGATAGAAAAAGAAGGCCCCTCGCATAAAGCGGGAGGTCTTCTATGCTATGCATTTATGGGCTGGATGCTCACTGCGCCTGCGTCGTTACGACACCGTAGAGCGTCGTATCCGCTTTGGTCTGGATGTAGAGCTCCGTGCCGGCGGGCAGGTTCACGTCCTTGCCATGAACAAAGGCACCGGCGACAATACCGATTGGTCCGAGAATGGCGATGCCGGCAAGGCTTGCACCTGCGGCCATCGCGAGATTCTTCATTTCCTTCTTGGCTGCTTCGCCGATGTACGTATCGACATACGTGCCATCGATGGATTTTGTCTTGTTGAAGTCAATCTCGACTTCCGCATTGCGGCCAAAATTGCGCGCCTGCTTGACTTTCGTCACCGTGCCCTCGCCCGGCAGGCCCTTGGCAAAGACGAGCTTGCCATTGACGATGACATCATCAGCAATCTTGTACTGGATGGTATCACCGACTTTGAGATTGTTCGAATTGACCGGGCTGACAAGCGCGACCTTGATGAGCGTTTCCGCGGGGACGCGCACCTGGTCGAGAGGCAGCGTCGCCGAACCAAACGAGGCTTGCGAGAGGGCTGCCAGACGCTGTTTGTACGTACCGGTCCCCGTCTTGCCTGTCATATCCATCTCGAGGTCGGCAATGCGCGAATCCACGGGGTCCATGCTGACCTCATGGCCGATATTCCATTCCACGGCATTGAGGTCGGCGAGCAGCGACGGCTTCGTGCTGTTCGTGTAGACTTCATTATATACCGCATTGACGCGCGCCATCATACTGCCGCTGCGGTGCGTGCCGTCATAATCCTTTTCCAGTTTGTTGATGCGGTCGACAAGAGCGCCTGTCTGCACCGTGCCATACGTGTCCCTTTCGATGGCACCGAGTTTATCCTGTACGGTCTCCGGCGTGGCTGCTGCCGTAATGCCCATCAACGAGACGAGAAATACAGCGCTCAGGAGCACGCTGAAAAGCTTGCGGAATTTCATGATCCAGCCTCCTCTTTTTCCCTACGATTCTTATGATGAGTCTATTCTGTCATATTTCCTTGAAAATAGCAAGGAAAGCCGTAAAAGTAAGGTACGTTTTATGTTTTATACCTTTGTGCCCGACGGCACACTGCCCTGCGATTCCTCGTACAGGCTGACCTTGGTCTCGACGTCATGATAGCCCGCCGGCTCCGGATGAATCATGATGTCAAACGTGCCAAATTCTTTGCGAATGAGCTGTTCAAGCTCGTCGCAGATGGCATGAACCTGCGAAAGATGCATGTTGCCATCAAACAGCACGTGCACGTCAAGAAGCTTGTACGAGCCGGAACGGCGCGTCCTGAGGCAGTGGCAGCCCTTGACTTCCGGCACGCTCTCGATGATTTTGCGGATGCGCGCCTCTTCGTCTTCCGGCAGGCTCGCGTCCGTCAGCTGCATCGTCGAATCGACAATCATACGCCAGCCGGCGCGAAAAATGATGCCCGCGACGAAAATAGCGATGACTGGGTCGAGCCAGGCCCAGCCCGTGACCTGCATGAGCACCAGGCCCGTGAGCACGCCGACAGAAGTCCAGATATCAGCGCGCAGATGCAGGCCGTCGGCCTCGAGAGCCTGCGAACCCGTCTTCTTCGCCACGACAATCAGTCGGTGCGAGACAAAGAAGTTGATGACAATCGAGATCACCATGATGGCAATGCCGTAGCCGAGGAATTCCGGTACGGACGACTCCTGGAATTTGGAGACAGCCTCGTAGACAATGCCGAGGGCTGCAACAACGATGAGCACGGCCTCAACCGCGGCCGAGAGGTTCTCATACTTGCCATGGCCGTAGTCATGCTCGAGGTCCGGCGGTGTCACCGACTTGCGCACGGCCCAAAAGGCAATGAGTGCCGCGATGAGGTCGACGCCTGAATGCAGGGCCTCGGAAATCAGGCTGACCGCGCCAACAAAAATGCCGACGGCCAGTTTCAGCAGTACGAGTGTCGTATTGGAAAAGATGGACAAATATGCTGTCCGCTGCTTCAAGACAGCGTTTTTTGACATATTGACTCCTCCTTCAAACTTTCTTCTGAGAAAAATGAAAAATAGCTGGACAAAGCAAATCCGCCCCGCTATAATGAATTTGTCGAGAGATCGACATACTCAAAAGCACTTATAATTCATATTTGTTCTTGCTTTCTGGACGCTGCTGCGTCCTATTTTTTTGCCTGACCAAATCCGTATTTACAGCCGCGAACAAGAATCCTTTGCAGATATCACTGCGTTTGAAAAGAGCCTGCCCAAAAGGGCAGGCTCTTTTTTATTCACTTTCTGATGACGGCGCCGTCATGATGAACTGCACAATTTCGTTCATCGGCGATGTCGCGAGATAAGGCCTCACAGGCTCTGCCTGGTCGCTTGACTGCAGCACGGCCTTCGTATCGTAGCGCTGAACTTCCGACGCAAAAATCTGATACGTCCGCTTGCTGGGGTCAAACTGCATGAGATAGATATACCGCCGGTCAAGATCAGCCCGCACGACGGCCACACGCGCCGTCCAGAGCGTTTTCTGCACGTCATTCTCCACTACCTGATCCGAAGAAATCGAATCCGTATCCACATAATAGCCCGTCGAGCCATTGGCATCGACAAACTGCATATTCTCGGCATAGACACGGCTCACGAAGACCATCAGACAGGCAACGAGCAGACAGCCGATCTTCCGGATATTCATCAATCTATCGTCCTTTCCTGAAATTATACCGCTTTTCTATATCATTTACTATCTTCCCTATTATAAAAAAATCTTTTTGGCACGTCAAGCACAGCTGGGCGGCCAAAAAGATTTCTAAAACATTCTAATATAATATGTCCTCTGCTCAACAAATGCGCGGCACGAGATTGCCCAGCGGCATATCGACAATGCGGATGCCGCCGATGGCCGTCCTGAGACCGACCTGTCCCGGTGCTTCGGCCGTGACTTCGCCGATAATGCATGCGTCCTTGCCGTACTTGTTCTCCTTCATGACAGCAAGTACCTTGTCGGCTTCTTCTGCCGGCACAAACGCGATGCACTTGCCCTCGTTGGCCAGATACAGCGGGTCAAAGCCGAGGATATCACAGACCCCTTGAACCTCCTCGCGGATAGGCAGGGCATCTTCGTCAATGAGCACGCCGCACTGCGAAGCTTCGGCAATCTCATTGAGCACGGCTGCCACGCCGCCGCGCGTCGGGTCG
>ERZ779888.620-NODE-620-length-41239-cov-9.301136_pt1 | contig 41239 bp, 46 predicted proteins | sample MGYA00511245_ERZ779888 | MGnify/ENA primary metagenome ERZ779888 (study PRJEB29588, sample SAMEA2155255) | human gut metagenome | biome: human gut; feature: human-associated habitat; material: faeces | place: Denmark | collected 2008/2010 ...
AAGAATTCAATCTTTTCGTCACTAAAGCGTTTTTTGATAAACTTAGCTGGATTCCCACCATATATTGAATAGGGTTCAACACTTTTCACTACTGTTGAATTAGCGGCAATAATCGCACCATCACCAATTATAACACCTGGCATAATGGTTACATTTTGACCAATCCAGACATCATTACCAATCACAGTATCTCCCTTAAAAGGAAGTTGTTCTATTGTAGGAGTAACCTTTTCCCATCCACAGCCAAAGATATTAAAGGGATAGGTTGTGATTCCATCCATTCTATGATTTGCACCATTCATAATAAACTTCACACCCTCTGCTATTGCGCAGAACTTGCCTATTATCAGTTTATCTCCAAGAAATTCATAATGATGCTCTATATTATCATAAAGTTTCCCCGGACAAATTAAGTGCCATATTAAATTTTTCATATACATCTGAATCCACTGTAAAGGATATATTTTTTTGCATTATTTTACCTCCGTTCATTTAGAATACGTCATTATATATTATACGCACTCTTAGTAAATTTGTCAATACTCATAGACTAATCGGCAACATTTCACTGCAAAAGAAAAACACCCTGCATTGCTGCAAGGTGTGTTCCATCCAAATGTTATCTTCTCACATCCACGCTTGTGCCGGATTTAAATTCTACAGTAACCTTTCCGCCGTAAACCGTTATTTTCTCAATCAGCCTGCGAACCAACTGCTCATCATATTCAGTGATGTTCTGCGTCTGCTCTGTAAGGAACTGCTGCATTTCGCTGATTCGCTGTTTCATACCCTCACGCTCCGCATTATCCACTTGGGCATTCTGCTTCGCCTCACGAAGGCTATAAATCTCATCCACAATGCTGTCATAATTTCCTTTGGCGTTTGCGACCTTCAGAAGCTCCTTCTGCAATTCTTCCAGTCGGGCATCAATCTCAGCAATGGGAACACCGTCTGTTCCGGTAAGCACCGCCTCAACATTTCTTTGCAAGGTTTCATTCATCGTATCTTTTTTGCCGAGTGCCATATTAATGGCTCGAACCACAAGGTTTTGTAATTCTGATTCGTGGATAGCGTCTGCATTGCAGGCTCCAGGACCGTGTTCCACTCTGGTGCAGCAACGCCACACAACGGATTGCTTACCGTGATTATTCCACACAACTCTACGGTAGATGTCACCACACTTGGAACAGTACACGATACAGGATAATGCGTACTTACTGCTATAAACACGTTTCTTTCTGTTCTGCCCGCTGTGTAGGTTGGCACGTCTGACCATTTCTTCTTGTACCTGCATATAAAGGTCGCGGGGGATAATGGCTTCATGGCTGTTTTCCACATAATACTGCGGAACCAATCCGTTGTTCGGAACACGCTTCTTCTCCAAGAAATCCACGGTATAGGTCTTTTGCAGAAGGGCATCTCCGATATACTTTTCGTTCTTGAGGATTTTTTGCAGGGTTTCCGGTCGCCATTTCTTCTTCCCGGCGCCTGTCAGAATTCCGTCAGCCTCCAAGCCTCTGCCAATCTGCTGCAAACTTGCACCTTCCAGGTACTCTCTGTAAATTCGTTTGACCACTTCCGCTTCATCGGGTTCAATAATCAACTGTCCTTTTTCATCCTTGGTGTATCCAAGAAAACGATTGTGATTCACGGTAATCTGCCCCTGCTGATAACGATACTGAAACCCTAACTTTACGTTCTGTGATAAGGACTGGCTTTCCTGCTGTGCAAGGCTCGCCATGATGGTAAGCAACACCTCGCCCTTGGCATCCATCGTGTTGATATTTTCCTTTTCAAAATAAACGGGAATATTCTTTTCCTTAAGCTGCCTGATGTATTTTAGGCAGTCTAAAGTGTTTCGCGCAAATCGGCTGATGGACTTGGTAACAATCATATCGATTTTACCCGCCATAGCCTCATCAATCATGCGGTTGAACTCTTCTCGTTTTTTCGTGTTAGTTCCGGATATCCCGTCATCAGCAAATATTCCGGCAAACTCCCATTCCGGATTTTTGCGAATGTAATCGGTATAATGCTCCACCTGCGCCTCATAACTGGTGGCCTGTTCATCACTGTCAGTGGAAACTCGGCAGTAGGCTGCCACACGCAGTTTTGGTATTTCTGATTCTTTAGCGGTGTTGCCAACACGTCTACGTGCCGGAATTACCGTTATGTTTTTAACTGGTTCCATTTGCATTCATCTCACTTTCTATCAAACTATAGGCGTATTCAGCCTGTTCGTAAGGGTCATAAATAACTTTTGTCTGTCGCCCCATTGTAAAATGCAGGGGAACGGCAGGCATTTCTTTACCTTGCAGTTCTCTGACCCTGCCAAGCTGATTGGCTCTGGACTGTCTTTCTTCTTCGGCTCTGTCGAACAGTTCCTGATCAATGATGGCAGGGTAATAATCATCCCCAAGATAACGGGTATTTCGAAGCATTCTTCCGGCACTGCCGTGATAAATCTTTAAACCGACATTTTCTGCTGCAACCTTCAGTGCTTTTCCGGAAATATATTCTTCGAAAAAGTTTCTGACCTGTTCTGCCTGAACCTCATCTACCACAGCCTTTCCATCTACAATCCGATATCCGTATGGAATATGTGCTGTCATTTAACTCACCAACCTTTCCGTCAGATTCAATCCGCATTTTAAGTGGAACACAATCTTTGCTCGGGACTCTACCGTGATACTTTCCACATAGGCAAGGAAGGTTTCATCTTCGAATGCTGTCAGCATCACACCTTTGGTGGTGAAAGTCATCAGCTTTTGCAGTTCCTTAATTCGTGTCTTGTCACCGCCAACGAAATTAACTAACTTCTCTTTTTCTGCCCGTAGCTTTTGCTCTTCCATAGTAAGGGCAGCGTTTTCTTGATTAAAAACATTAGGCTCTAATACCCCTGTTGCCATCAGATTTGTAAGAATCTGCTTTCGGTCGGTATTACTTTCAATGCAGATATCCAATTCCTGAATACGGAGCAATCTGTCTTTGTCATCCATTCCTCGCAGAGTGCGTAACAGCGGTTTCAAGACCACCTGATGACCATAGGTCAGCTTATTCATCATGGTCAGAAAAGCCAGCTTAACGCTGTCATCCGAAATGTAGAGCATGGAGCATTCTTGCTTGTTTTCCAGATGCTTTCCGCAAGTCCAAGCCACATAATTGCCGCTTGGCTTGTAATGCTGCCTACGCTTAAAAGTAGTCCCGCATTCGCCACATTTGATTTTACCGGAGAAACAATAACGGTTCTGATATCGATAGGTATCCGTTCCATTGCCTTTTTCCATCGCTCTCTGGTCAAGCACCATGCGTACCTTTTCAAAATCCTCATGACTGATAATCGGTTCATGATGGTTCTCGCAAAGGAAACGGTCACGCTCTCCGTAATTGATATGGCGGTTAAAATTGCTGTCACTGTAGGTCTTTTGAAAAATTACATCACCTGTGTATTTTTCATTGGTAAGAATGGCGTTTATGGCACCCGCGCCCCATTTACCATTCTTTTTGGTCTTGATGCCACGGGCATTCAGGTCCTTGGCTATAGCGTGTGTACCTTTTCCAGCAAGGCAGGCTGCAAAAATCTCTTTTACAATCTCTGCCTGCTCCGGCACAATAACCATCGTGCCGTTATCATTGTCATAGCCGTATGGAGGATAGGCAATAATAAAGGTTCCGTTCTGAAAGCGTTTCTGCACCGACCATTTACTGTTTTCGGAAATGGATACCGACTCGCTTTCTGCCAGACTGCTTAAAATGGAAAGCATCAGTTCACTCTCCATCGAACCCGTGTTAATATTTTCTTTTTCAAAGAAAATGGAAATGCCCAAATCTGTCAGCTTTCGCACCATTTCCAGGCAGTCCGTAGTGTTACGGGCAAATCGACTGATTGACTTGGTAATAATAAATTCAATCTTACCGTCTTCACAGTCGGCTATCATGGAAAGAAGTCCGGCACGGACATCCTTTTTCGTACCCGTAATACCCTCATCATAATAAAGACCAGCAAATTCCCATTCTTCATTGGCACGGATATGATTTTCATAATGGGCCTTTTGTGCTTCAAGGCTGATAAGCTGTTCATCACTTGCCGTAGAAACTCGGCAATAGGCTGCAACCTTTAGTTTTTTCTTCTGAACCGAGGATTCATTTGCCCCGATTTTTGTTATCCTTTTCATCAACTCACCTCACTTTTTGGGTAGTGACATATTCCCGTACTATCGCAGAAATAGCAAGTCATTTACGGCATAATCTCTGACAGAAACGGGGAGAAAGTTTTGCGATTTACAGCCGATATTTTGTGAAATTCATCCACAGAAATCATGCCGAACATAAACATGGTTTCCAAGACTTTCTGCGCCCTGTAATAATCATATTCCTTCTGCAATTCTTCCTGCGTAATCTCATGTGCAACGGCATTTGGTATCTTAAAATTCTCAATTCTCTGTACTTCCATTTCGATTCCTCCAATCATTCAACAGTGGAAATGTTTCCTCTGCCTATATGCGAAAAGACAGGCTGAATCGAACCCCCTTAAAAGCAAAAAAAATAATGCCCTTCAAGGAAAAATCCTCAAAGGGCATCATATTAGTTCGGAATCTTCAGTTTCCAACCGCTATAAATCACATTGGAAGTCAGTCCGTTCAGCTTTTTAATTTCGGTGTATCTTGCACCTTTACCAAGATACCGCTCTGCAATCTCCCACAGGGTATCACCTTTGACCACCGTATGGATACGGTAATCCGGCTCGGCGGTTTCATCCGCAGGGTAAATGGCAGTTCCATCATTGGCAAAAACAAAAGTGCCGGGGTTCTTATCGGCAGCCGTCTTTGCATTGGAAAGGATACGATACGCACCTACTTGTGATTTGCTGTCCTTCCATGTCTTACGCACACGGTAATAACCGGATGTCAGCTTTTCAGGATAGGTCACCACAGGCTCGGCAGTATCTTCGGTGTCCTCCTTGGTATCGGCAGCAAGCAGAGCCTTTACCTCGGCACGGAAAGTATCCATGCTCTTGCCGTGTTTCGGAAACCAGTGCATTACATCTCCGTGGTTGGATGCAACGTCCTGTTTATAACCCTCACTGTGACAGATGATGTTCTGCTCGGTCAATCCGTACTCCTTACAAAGGTAGGCACAAAGTTCTACGGCCTCACGGTACACCTTCTTAAAGTAGGCATAATCCGTAAGACCGTCCTCGCAGATTTCAAAACCGATATGAGTATTGTTTGCACTGCCTCCGGCGTGCCATCCACGATGATTCCAAGGGAGTGTCTGATAGGTTGCAATCGTACCGTCAGCCAGCTTGCCGATAAAGGCATGAACGCAGACCTCTCTTCCGCCGGGATGATAAGTGTTCCAGTGATTGCCATACTGGTTTTTGCCAAGCAGACCATCGTCGGGACCCACATAGCGTTTCAGATTAGGGTTGTTGGCACCCGTGGAATGAACCATGATGCCTTTGACCGTGATTTTCCTGCCCGCCTTGTAGCAGGCATTTTCCGTTAAAATAAGTTTGTGTAAATTCATATTACTTGTCCTCACTTTCCGTATTTTCTGCACGGTTATGGAGTTGCTCCAGGATATCCTTCATCTTCTCCGGAATCGGCAAACCAAGGTGGGATGCGTTTTCCAAAAGGCTCACACCCTCATTGGAGAGATAGAAGAAAATAACCGCCGTTCTGAGTACGCTGCCGTCACCGATAACATTGGCATCAATGATATGTGCGATGCCTACCAAAGTAAAAATCAACACCTTACGGCAGATACCTTTAAAACCAACGGAACTGGAGAGGTTCTTATCTGCAATGGCACACATAACGCCCGTGATGTAGTCCACAACCACGAACGCCACCAGTGCATACAGAAGACCGTCAAAGCCTCCCAAGAACCAACCTAGCCAGCCGCCAAGGGCAGTAAAGATGATTTGAATGGTATTCCATAAATCCTTCATAGTAAAATCCTCGCTTTCATTAATTTTTGTATGCAAAAAGGGCACCCACCACATTGGCAGATACCCTTCAAGCCGTTATTCCGTTTGTTTAGGCAGCCACTCCCAGACTCGCATATCTTCCTGTCCAAGGGACCACATACACATCCCTCGCAGTTTCCAACGATATGCTGCCTGGTTCGCCCAATAGATCAGGCTGTCCACGTCCTGATAATACAGAATGGAAAAGCCGTCCGAATCCCCAAGGAACAGTCTGGAAATCCAGATGTTGATATCCCTTGGGATAATTTTTGTTCCATAATCATATCCACACTCAAGGGGCATGATGTGGGAATGATAAAATTCGTAGTCCAGAGAAATATCTTCGCTTCTGGTAGAGTATTCTTCCACATCGGAAGTAAGCGTAAATACTTGGAACTCCTCATCCCATGTGCAGTTACTTCTCTCGATTCTGCCATAGGAAGTTTCCGTTCCATCCGGCATTACCACATCAAATCTCTCATATGGCTCATACGTCCAGGCATCTCCCAAACGGAGCAATTGACAGTTGATTTGATTTTCAGAACGAATCCCCGCATACCCACCGCCACTGCTTACCGTTGCAGTAAATCGCAGCGTATTGGATGTAGAGGAATACACCCGCACCTTGTTTCCACGTTTACGCATTTCAATGGTGTAAACATTTGGATTGCTGCGAAGGTCAGCCTTTGAAGTTTTTGAAATTATCATGGCGTAACTGCCTTTCAGCGTAGAACCCTCATACAATTCCAAACGCTGTGTATCATAGTTAAGGCAACAAAATAATGTTCCAATGAAGATACCCGCCTTACCGCTACCATTTGCCGGAAAGATAATCTGCGCCCGAAGGTGGATATCAGAAAATCCATTATAATTCCATGCAAGCTGACCATAACCTTCAAGCTGTGAGTATGGTCGTTTTGCCATACTTTCCGGGTCTTGCCACACATTCCACTCACCGGATAGAACTGTCCAGTAGCTTTCCGGTATCTTCTCTTCGTCACGGAAATCCTCATACCACACAAGAGCGGAGTCAGGCTTTCGGCGGAGCATTTCCAGTGTCAACTTAAATCCCGTTGCAGGACCCACCATATCTCCATTCACATCTTTAAACTTTCGTGGTGCAAGGGTATATTCTGCTTCTCCCGCTGTTGGTTGTTCAGAAAAATCGGTACAGACACGGAAACCATAAAACTGCACACCGTTTACACCAACGGAAATAGTCAGTGTATGTTCTCCTGCAGAAAGTCTCACCCCCTTGGCAAGTGTCGCCCAGAAGGTAGTCCTCCAATATGGCCACCATAGCCTGTTCTCGGAGAAATGAACCGTACTGCCATCAAGAGATGCATAAATGCTGTTTTTATCCCAGAATGGGTAACACAGACGAACCGCCACATCATAAGTGCCTGCCTTATCAATCGTAAAATTGTAGGTAGCAGAACCCTCATCACCTAAAGTGACCAGTGTTTTTGATACAGAAACCACACCGTCATAGCTGTCCGGTTCGGCACCACGGTCAATGAGAATTTCTCCAAATTCCGTGTGCTGCTGTTTAGCGTATGCCGTAAGGTATCGTCTGCGATTATAGGTTTCAGTCATAAGCGGATAGGAATAATCTGTGGCATCCCTGCCTTCCATATAATCGTACACATGAGGCAATGCCCACGGCCCCATATCGTAATCGTCCCAATAGGAAACAATAGGGATAAAGGGTTGGGGAGGTGCATCATCGGTAAAATTATAGACACCCTGCATCCAGTATTTTGCGGCGTAATAGGTGTTAGATGTACCACGATAATATTTCCCAAGGTTCTCCGGCGTATCGTAAATCTGCCAGTTCCAACCGTAAGCAGGCATACCAAGGAAAACCTTGTCGGGATTCATTACCTTCGTAGCATAATCGTAAATACCCTCAAGCCAACTCCTCGGAGAAACAGGACCGGGAGCAGAACCCGCCCAAGCCATACCGTAACTCATGATAGATGCAGTATCGCAGTATTTATCAAGGTCACCATACACGCACCAGTTCTCACCACCCACCGAACCGTTAACAGAAGTCATACCCGGAAGGCAGATGTTCATCTCTTTGGTGGAGTCATAGGCTTTTACCGTTTCGTAGATGTGCTTGAACATTGCCGTGGATACTGCGTGGGTGGAATAGTCATCTCCTTTTTCCAAGTCGATATCCACACCATTGCACCACGGATACTTTTCCATGATACGCACAAGTTCAGAGCAGAACTTATCCTGCGCACCGTCCGTGTTATCACGCAGAGCCTTAAAAATTGAATTTGCACCATCGTTAGCAACAGTAAGCAACCATCGGATATGTGGCCATTTGTTGATGTATGTCAGCATATTGCTGATGGGAACGCCGCTCTCGGTAATTGTTCCTGTCTTGTCTACCTTAAAGGAAAATAGACCGATAGTATCGATTCGGTCACCGTAATCACGCAAGGCCTCATACATTCTGGAATTACCCATAAATGTCCACACCATAATACGTTTGCCTTTCAGTTTATCCCTCAAATCGACACACCTCCGTCCGTCATTTCCTGTAATTCAAAAAGCACCCTGGCAGACTTGCCGTCCTCCAAGGTAACCTTATGCTTGGAATCCCAAGCGGCACTGTATTGATAAAATCCCTCTTTTAGTTCTGTGACACCATTCTTCGTACATTCTCTTACAGAAGCAAGCAGTGCCAGATCATCTTCTGCTGCCAGTGCGTTTGGGAATCTTACCTTCTGTCCACCCACACCTTGGGAAAGCTGCACCGAGCCTGCTGCCATATCAGACTTTGGATAAATATGAATATCCAACCCACCGGAAGTTTCTCCAAGGTTACAGACAATCACTGTTTCCGCGGAACGAACCACACCGTTGAACCATACTTTATTGCCTTTGGCAAGTCGACTCTCCGTATGTGGCACATACCCTGTCAGTGCAGGACCTTCCTGTAATTGCAGGTCAGTAAACCAAATGGTGCCGGAGCAGTCCGTGATGGTAGGTTTCACGGTAACGTTCACAACACGCATATCCTGCTTTTTATTGATAACCTCTGCCAAACGAATGAATACCGGATTAGCCATCAAGCACCCACTTGATTTCACAGGGATGACCTACCCATCCCGTAGCAACCGAACCCGGCTGCAGCAAAAGGTCTGTAATATAAAAAGTGCCTGTGCAGTTGGTCACGCACACACGCACGGTAATAGATTTCACTTTGGAGAAGTAATTTTCAGGCATTATCTTCTCCGATGTTTTAGAAAAATAAGCCATAGACACCTCCATCAGTAAAGGTCAATGAATCGGGTTTCGGTGCTGCCGTCCTCATATTCAATCACTACTTCAATGCCGACCTGGGCATTATCGGAAAGTTTCTTCAAATTCTCCGATGCAATCTGCGCCGACAGTGTATAACTGCTGCGGTTGGAAGGATACACAGTCTGATACAGACTTTTTGTCATGCCTGCAACACCTTCTGCCCTAAAAGATGCTGTACCGGATGCACCGTTTTCTCCGTCTGCCTCAAAACCAGAACTGACCCAATATGCCAGTCCATCGTCTGCACGGGAATTTCGCAGATGATTGAACGGAACAAGTTCTCGGATATCGTTATTGGATACCATTCCTGTGCCTTCCAGTGCATCGGCAATGGTATCAATGGAACTCACCGAACTGCCCAGATTCTTTAGTGTGGTGGAAAGTTCCAGAACGGTGTTCCAAGGCTCCTGCAGATTGTATTCTCGGCGCACGATACGGGTAGTGACCGAAAGACCCAAATCCTTATCTTCCACACGGACATAATCACCTAAGTTCCATGCCTCATGTTCATAACCCGTCAGAACTGATAAGTCCATCGCATTCAGCACATAAGATACGGCAGGCTTACAGTATTCTGCAAGACGCATGGCAGTGTATTCCTTCATCTGATACGGATTGGTGAAAGAAGAACAATCAAGGGTGGTAATGCGTACTTCTTTGGAATAAGTGAAATCCTCAAGATACGCTTTTCCATTATTGATATCAGCAAAGGTCATGCCGTTGGCACCGACCGCATAAAGCCTTGTTACAAGGGAACGGGTATCCACCACTCGTTCAATGCTTTTCATGTTCTTTTTGTAGGCAAATAGGGCACCGCTGTCTTTGCCGTTGACCGTAAGCAGATGCACCAATCGGTTCGGACAGTCAAATACGAGGTCACCACCGTGGAGATTGGCAACACTGCGAAGAATGGAGAGAGCATTTTTCTCCGTAGAAGTCCAGGTACGCTTTGATGTAACATTAACCGTTCCCACACTCCACTCCGTATCAGCCAAGGCATAAGACATGGCAACATCCGCCGTTTCTGCATCAAACTTCTTTTCTTCCTTACGAACAGAAAAGGTCAAATCGTAAAATTCCGCTTCGGCATACACTTGTGTAACTGTATTTCCCGCAGTGTCCTTCACATCAGTGATAGTTCGCACCTTATAAATATCATCTACAATCTGGATTTTCTTTTCATTTTCAAGAAATTTACGCTTACCGTCACGGAACGGAATAGAAAATGTCAGTGTATCCTCACCATTGATTTCGCCCGTGACAATGATGTTATAGGCGTTCTCCAGAATGGCCTCCCATGCTCCGTTATCGTCCAAAACCACAGGACGTGCATAGCCGATTTTTTCATAGGGTGCTTTCGGAATATCATAAAGGCGAATATCTACAAGTTTCGGTGTTTTGGAAGTATCCGTAGTAGTCAGCGTTACTTTGAAACGGATATAGTTTCGATTTGGAGATTGCAACTTGCCGTCTGCTCCAACAGGTACCCAATCACTCCAATCCACAAGGTCATCACTGGTAGAGGTTTCCACCGATGCCACTGCCGTTGTTCCCGCAACATACTCACTGGTATAAGACACTCTGCCTGTACCGGAAAGGTTACATTCTACCGCCTTGGTATAAAGGATACCACTTTCCGGATAAACACCGTTTGTTGCTTTCAAAGTAACGCCGCTTGCATCGGTAATGGCATCCACATCCGAAGAACTGTCTGCACCGTTACAGAGAATTGTGGCATTGAAATAATCCACCAAATCATCTGCGGTAAGCGTTGAATTGCAGTCCAGAAACCACTCATCAAAACCACCTGCATAGTAATAGGTAGTAGCGTGCATACCAATAACCAGATCTGCAACACAGGAACGATTCAGTTCTCCCGTAAATGTCAAAACCTCAGATTTCCAAACTTCGCCTGTGGAGCGGTCACCCACCACATAGGTGAACTTCTTGCTTGTAGGCTCGATAACTCCGGCAATGAAATACCACACACCATTCTTTAATGAAAAAGTCGGTGTCACGGTCTTATCAAGGATAAGGCTGCCAGATGCGTTATAAAGCATAATTCTCGGCTTGCCGGAATACAAAGACAGATAGAAAATAGGCTGTCCCGGACCATAACGGGTATTGAAAATCGGACAGAATGTATTACCAACGGAATAGGTGGTAGGACACATCCAACCGCCCACGATGATACGCTCTCCGAGATTTGCAAAAATACTGCCGTCATTGGTCACCTGCAGATGGGTCTTTTCAGAGGTCGGATTATTGATATTAAAACGAATCTGTCTGCCTTTCGGACTCTTCGACAGATTTGCCGTAGTGCCAGACCAGTTCACAACCGTAAAATTGCGTCCACAACCGGAAGAATCAGCAAGTGCCGTATTATCATCCGGTGCAGACTCATTGAAACGCCATAAACCGGAGGCAGCATACTCTGTAGGAAACTCACCTGTAAAATCCGTCTGTTTATTCAGAATTGTTTTCAAAGACATACCGTTACCTCCATCTGCTCTTAGCCACAATCTGTAATTCATTCAGCGTGGCATTGTTTACTTCCACGGTTACCGTGTTATCTCCGACAGCCAGTGTTGGAAAGTTTAGTTCCTGCAAATATGGCAGACCATTACGGAGCGTTTCTCCGTTTTCATCCACCACATAGGCAGTCATTTTATCGGTATCCACGATGAGGGTTTCTCCCTCGGAAAGCGTGGCATTTACGATTTTCAGTTCCGTGCCGTTTGTGGTAATGCTGATATAATTGCTTGCACCTGCGGTTATCACACCCTTGATGCGATACACAGGCAGTGACTCAATGTTGCCAATCGTTCTTGTAATGGTGTGAACCCCTTCCTCCGCAATGGAGAAAGTTTCATCCGTAATAGCATATCCGAACGGGTCAGGACAAAAAAACTTCAGTTCAAAACTGCCCGCCGAACGGATGAGTCTTTCACAATCCACTGCATCATTAAGCCTTGCCATAAAATATCTATCCGGCACATCATCAAGCACAAGCTGACGGAGTCCCTGCACAGGGTCAAGCCATGCAGCAATATCATCCAAGGCAGATACCAAGGATGTGAAGCTGTGCTTCGGATAGATATTGCACTGTATCTTGATTTCACGGTAATCAAAGTCTGCACCAAAATCTGCCACACCATATTTACCAGGCACGGTGGTGGTAAAGTTACGAAGTTTACCACACACCTGCCAAGAAGTCAGACGGGCTTTGATGCCCATGCTGCCCGATGTAATATCATTAAAAATAAAACCCATAGGTCAAAACCCTCCTTTATGCCGTAGTGAAGTGTCCCTGTGCACGGGAACCACTCTGAATCAAGTTGTAAAGTTCCTGGGAAATCTTACGGATATCCTCTTCACTTCTTACAATCATCTGCTGAATGGTAATCAGCGCACCATAACCCGTTCCCATGCCGGAAACGGTGTCATTTCGATTTACCGTACCGTTCACATTGAAATCCGTAGGCAGTGCCGTTGTCATATCATCCGCAAGACTCTGCATCACATCATTGATGTCCTGGCTCATGCCTTCAGCGGCTGCAACGGCATCTTTACCACTGGTATTGATAGCACCTGCCAAGCCTTCCACCAACATCTCGCCAATCCATGCCATCTCATCCGAAGGCGAATGGATGCCGAAGAAATCACAGATACCGTCCCAGATAGAAGAAATCCAACCGGACACCTTATTCCAAAGCCAGGATGCAAGGGACTGAATACCCTGCCACAAACCTTTGACAAGGTTACCGCCGACCTGCGCCATTTGGGATACGCCTTTGCTTAAGGCATTCACAAGTCCGGAAATAATCTGAGGCACAGCCTTCACGATTGTCACGATAATAGTCGGCAGGTTCTTAATCAGTGAAGTCAGCAAAGTAATGCCTGCCTGTACGATTTGCGGAATGCTGTTAATCAGTGCATTGACCACAGAACTGATGATTTCAGGAATTGCAGCTACAATGGTTGTAATGATTTCCGGCAGTGCCTGGATAAGTGCCACTAAAAGGTCGATGCCTGCCTCGATAATCTGCGGAATAGAACCAAGCACTGCTGTGATGATACCCTCAATAATCTGCGGGATAGCCTCCACGATTGCCACGATGATTTCCGGCAATGCAGAAACCAATGAGGTCAGAAGCTGAATACCTGTATCAATAATTTGAGGGATTGCTCCAATCACAAAATTCACAATGGCAAGTATGATGGAAGGCAGTGCCTCAATCAGCACCGGAATGGCTGTAAGTAGACCCTCTGCAAGACCCATGATAAGCTGCAAGGCCGCATCCAATATCATCGGCAGACTGTCAATCAGACTCTGCACAATGGTAATGACTGCCTGTACTGCCGTTGGAATCAATGTAGGTAGCGCCTCTCCAATGCCCTGTACCAAAGACATCACTATCTGAATGGCGGCATCGATGAGCAGAGGCAGATTTTCTATCAGCGTATTTACGATGGTCATTAACGCATCAATGACCACAGGGATAAGTTCCGGCAGCATGGTTAATATGGTATTCAGCACTTGAGAGAACAGGTCAACTACCGTATCCAATAAGGTCGGCAGTAATTCTCCTATGGTCGAGAGCAGTGCGTTCAGAGCCGTTGGCAGTGCCGAGATGATATTCTCAATGACCGGAGTAATATTTGTCAGCATATCCTGAAACGCATCCACCACATTGTTGCAGAGCATCTCAATGTCAGCATCTGCATTACCAAAGCCAACGATAAGGTTATCGATTGCTGCCTTCATGGAGTTCATAGAACCTTCGATGGTATGCTCGGCTTCTGCTGCCGTTGCTCCTGCCACACCCATGCTTTCCTGGATAACGTGGATAGCCTCCACCACATCCGCATAGGAACTGATGTCATATTCAATACCGGAAATAGCCTGTGCATCAGCAAGCAAACGTTCCATTTCGGTCTTAGTACCGCCGTAACCAAGTTTCAGATTGTCAAGCATCGTATAGTTTTGCTTGGCAAATCCCTGGTAGGCATTCTGAATGAGGGATATGTCTGTACCCATCTTGTTTGCGTTATCCGCCATATCAGTAATGGCCATATCCGCATACTTCACTGCTGCCTCAGTATCGCCCCCAAGGGAAGAAATCAGAGAGGCTGAAAAAGATGTGACCGTGGACATATAATCATTTGCCGACATACCCGCCGTCTTGTAGGCATTATTGGCGTATTCCTGTAAAGATGCTGATGAGTCTTTGAACAGCGTATCGATACCACCGACTAACTGCTCATACTCTCCATAGGCTTCTACCACCGCTTTTCCAAGTGAAACGGCGGCGGCAGCCGTGACCACCGCACCCATTGCCACACCAACAGCTTTTAGTGTTCCACCAAGTTTTGAGAATTTGCCCTCGGAATCATCGGCAGCATCTCCGGCATCTTCAATTTCTTCTTCCAGATCATCCGCAGCGTCAGCGACATCATCCATCTCACGCTCCGCTTCATCCAAAGCCGTATTATTACGGTCAAGTTCACGCTCCATATCATTGAGCGCCGCCGTAGCGTTATTAAGCTGAATCTGCCACTGCTGTGTCCTTCGGTCATTTTCGCCAAAGGACTCGGATGCATTGGCAAGTGCCTGCCGTAAGGTTTCGATTTTCTGTTTCTGTGCTTCGATTTCCTTATTCAGCACCTGGTTTCTTGCGGTCAGTGCCTGTACGGAATTATCATTCTTATCGAACTGCGAGGTTACAACCTTCATTTCCGACCCCAGGACCTTAAAGGACTGGTTGATTTCGGACAACGCTTTCTTAAATTCTTTTTCGCCTTCAAGACCAATCTTCAAACCAAAATCATCCGCCATTAAACCACCTCCTTAAATCCCGTCCGGAATGATATCGTCAATGAAATACTCTCGTTTCGGTTTTGTTGCGCCTGTGTACTGCTTGTGGCATTCCCACAAATCCAACAGCAAACCAAACGGCATCAGCCACACCTCATCCATTGACAGATGAAGCTGACTGATGCCGTAATATAAAAGTCGAGTAAATAACTCTTCGTCACTTACTCGACCGCTGCGTTTTTTGAGTTGTCCTCACTTTGGATATTTCTCTTGGTGCCCTTATACAAAGCCTCGGTAATGGCAGCTTTGTAATCTGCCAGATCCAAAGGTGTAGTCAGAAGTTCCACCATTTCCTCTGTGAGAATATCCTTCTTGTTGTCCTTATTTTTCAGATTATGAACAAGGATAGACTGGTTAGCCAAAAGGGTAATCAGCCACACAATTTCGCCAATAGCCATCTCGAAATTCTCGGATTTCATCAGCTTATCACCAAGATTCTCCAAACCGCCGTAGCGTCCTGCGATTTCCTTGGTAGCCTTGGTAGTGAGAAGCAGTAAATACTCATCACCGCCGATATTGATAATTGCAGAGCGTTCTTTATCCATGTGTCATATCCTCCTTATTCAGCCGTTTCCGTAGCATAGGAAGGTTCATATACTTCCTGATACCAGTTTTTGATGATTTCCGAAGTTACGGCAGCATCACCCTCCGTGACCTCTGCCTTCCAAGGATGCTTGCCCTTGCCATCCACTTTGTTACGACGCAGAATCGTACCCTCGATGGTAGGTGTAGAGAAAGTAATACTGTCACCCTTGGTAGCAAGGTTTGTGGCAGGGATGCCGAACTTCACACGGTAGAGCCAGTAATACTTGTATTTGCCATTGGATTTCTTTGCACGGAAACCCACAGCCACAGGCTCGCCGCCATCCTCACTTGCAGACACCCCTACACCGTTTGCATCAATGGTCGCACCTGTAAGGTCGGATGCCACAGAAGCACTGATATCATCCACACCAAGGGAAAGTGTGCCGTTCTTAAATTCCTTCACGATTTCCGATGCACCATCATCGGCATAAAGGGTTGCCTCGGCAAGTTCCACCGAAAGGTCGGCGTTCATTGCCTTTGCCAGTTGCACCGGAGTACCATAGGTTTCATCTCCCGTTTCATCTTCGGTGATTTTGGCATAAAAAAGTTTATCAAGACCGATAGTAGCCATTGTTTATTCCTCCATTTCATAGTGTTTTGCCACATCCACATTGTAATGGAAGTAGCCTGTTTCGGTTTCATAACCGATATATCTGCGGTCGGTTATGGTAAAATCCGTGCCAAGTAAGGCACAGACAATCAAATTTTTATCTATGGTGTAGCTGCCTTTGGCATACAGAGAAATTCGAGCCTCCTGGATGTCACAGCCGGGAGTATTGTCTGCATGAAGTTCAAAGCTGTCTGCCATAGGAACTACCACGATATATTTATCCGGAGCCTGACCTTTAAAGACACCCGTTTCAAGCGGAATGCCAAGCGGCTCCAAGGTTTCATTGATATCTGACAATATACTCACAGCTTTCTGACCTCCTCTTCAAATTTATCCTGCATGGCACTGATACAGGCTGCACGGGATGCAGTTTTTGCAGGTTTCATAAAAGGTTTGGCAGGCTGACCGTGTTTGCCGTATTCAATGATGTTCGCCAGTTTTGCATTGCTTACACCATCACTGCGAGGTTCTGCAAAACCGACTTTGATGTTGTGATTGCCGTTTTTATCCATCTTCACAGCAGACAGACCAAGGGCACTTTCCAGTTCTCCCGTGGAGCGGGATTCATACTTTGTACCACTGCCTACTACAGAAGAAAGGTTGCTCTGTGCCTTGGCAAGAACAACCTCGCCTCCGGCTTCAAGGACCTTCTGTGCCACAGGGTCAAAGTCTGAACTAAGCCTTGAGATACGCTCCAGAAAGTCCTCCGGCATCTTAATGTCTACTTTAGCCACCGGATGACACCACCTTTTTCGCAAGTACCTCCGTATACATTCCACGCCCCTTGACATCCTCCACAGATGTAACTTCAAACCTTCCATCCTCACACACCAAAATGTGGTCAGTGGTAACGGTAAGACCGGGAATACATCGAAAGCGAAACAGGTCGGTTGCCTCGGAGAATGCCGCAAGATTTGCCCAACGCTCACTGCCGTGACGACCTTCTCTGTAAACACGGACAGAGGCGAGGAGTTCATTCGCCGTAGCAGAGAAACCCTCGCTGTCCTTTACCTTTTTTGTGATAATAATGTCTGCAAAGCCATTCATTTTTCCGAAACTCATGTCACACCTTCCAATCTCGGTCGAGCCTTAAAAGAAGGTTGACCGTGTTCCACACCTGCTGACCTGCCTGCACATTGTCAGCAAAGAAACCGCCTGTAGAACCGTCTCTGGATTCATAGAAATGGGATGCCAGCATAATCACTGCCTGTTCGGTAGTGGCTGTCATCACATTTTCCGTATAATATCCTGCTGCAATATGCTGATAACTTTCCGCATAAGAAACGGCGGCGGTGATGAACCTTTCAATCAGTCCATCATCCGCTGAATGTTCCAGTATCAGATTTTCCTTAACCTTCGTCAGAAGTTCGCTCATCACCGCCACCTCCCATCTTAGGCAGTAGCCATAGTGAGCAATTTCACGGCTTCAGGAAGTACCAACTTGCCGTCTACACGCTCCTTGGCAACAAAGCCGACCATACCGTTTCCGGCGAAGAGTTCCTTAAGTTCCGCAAAGGAACGAGTACCACGGTCACCGATGTTGTAGTAACTGTAGTCACCAAAGGCAATAGCAGGCATACCTGCGGTGATTGCGGGGAAATAAGGAGAGGTGTGAACCTCATAGCCCAGGAGTCTGCCGGGTTCGCCTGCCTGTACGGAATCCTGCCACAGGTAGCGACCATTCTTGTCGGTCAGCTTACGGATGGCAGCCAAGGTCTGGTCATTGCAGATGAACTTGGCGTTCTTACGGTAAGGACGCTTGAGGGAGTACACAAGGTCAATGAGTTCATCGGCAGTGATGTCCGTTGCAGATGCAGCAGTCACACCGATTTCCGCACCACCTTCAGATGCAAGCAGACCCAAAGGCTGACCTACACCGGTACCGTTGAGGAAGGCATCCTCTTCTGCATTGGCGAGAGCCTTTGCAAACTGACGGAGAATGTACTTCTCAAGACCGAATGCATTGTCATACAGAAGTTCCTCAGTTACCTTCACAGCAACATGAAGCTTGTGAGCATCCAAATTGATCTGGGCGAACTTCGCATCACCCCAAGTGAGTTCCTCACCTTCGTCAATCCACGCTGCCGCAGGCTTAGTGGCTGCAATGTTAATTTTACGCTCACCACTGGTAGTGATGGTATGACCGAGTTTACGGAAGATATTTTCTTCCTCCAATGCCTCAATCAAACGGGTATCGTACTCTTCCGGAACAAGGTAACCACCATCGGCATCAACACCCTCCTGGAGAACATTGGATACATTGCGGAAGTTGGTACGGAGTGCCTTAAGCATACCGTCCTTGTAGGCATTAGAAGCACGTCCTGTCTTAGGTTTCTGGTCATGTGCGGAATTGCCGTTCATAGGCTTTTCCGTAATCGGAGCAGAAGTAGGTTTGGAAAGCTGTGCATCCATAGCTGCCATAGCCTCCATACGCTCGATTTCAGCACCGTAGTCCTGAACCTTCTTCTCCATCTGTGCATAGGTCTTTGCATCCTCATCGGAAAGCAGACCATCCTTGTCGCGCTTGGTTTCCACAAATGCCTTTGCAGCCTGCCAAGCCTGGTTACGCTTTTCGCGCAGTTCATTAATCGTCATAATAAATTACCTCCAATTTTTGATAAGATTTAGCCTTGCCATAAGGTCATCGGCTTTGGTTTTACGGGTTGGTTCGGACTTGATTGCACACTTGGCGGCAACCTTATCCATAAGGGAATTGACCACATTTGCCTTGGAATAAAGCATGGAAACCGCAGGGGGTTCCATATCCTCGGCACTGTCGGAACGCTGCATGACTTCATCTGCAAAGCCGAGTTCCACGGCCTTGTTTGCATCCATCCATGTTTCAGCGTCCATAAGGTGTGACAGCTTTGTGCGGGACAATCCTGTCTTGATTTCATAGGCATTGATGATGGAATCCTTCACGCTTGCTAGCATTTCGATGGCTTTCTGCATTTCCGCAGAATCACCGAAAGCAACTGTCATAGGATTGTGAATCATCATCATGGACACAGGGGACATCAGCACCTTTGTGCCTGCCATCGCAATCACGGATGCTGCGGAGGCAGCGATACCGTCAATCTTGACCGTGACATTGCCCTTGTAGTCCATCAGCATATTGTAGATTTGTGCAGCCGCCACACAGTCACCGCCGGGCGAGTTAATCCAAACGGTAATATCACCGGAGCCTGCCATCAGTTCATCTTTGAAAAGCTGTGGAGTGACGTCATCATCAAACCAACTTTCTTCTGCGATTGTTCCGTTCAGAAACAGTGTCCTCGCCTCCGGCATCGTTTCCGTCTGTGCCTGGTTCTTCCACTTCCAGAACTTCTTCATCGGTTTTTTCCTCCTTTCCGTCATTGTCAGTTGTATTTGCAAAAGCACCCGCATCTTTTAAGGGGAGCATATTGCCGTTAATAAGGTAAAGGTCACCGCCTTCTTCTGTAGGAATACGGTCGAGGTTTTCCAGTTCACGGATATCGTTTGCACTCATCCAACCGTTCTGGCGGCCAATGGCGTAGCCGTTCATACGGCTTTGGTAATCACCACGGAGCAGACCTTCCAGATTGAATTTCACGAAATAGTCCTTCTTTTCCGTATTGGAAAGCAATGCCCTCATAATGGACTGCTCCCAACGGATGACCCACGGGTCCAAGGTGTATTTCACAAATTCAAGGGACTGCTGCTCAATATTAGAAAAGCTCGACTTCTCAAGGTCACCCACCATATGGGGAGGGACTCTGAAAATTCGAGCAATTTCATTGATTTGGAATTTGCGTGTTTCCAGGAACTGTGCCTGTTCCGGAGAAATGGAAATCGGAGTATACTTCATTCCTTCCTCCAAAACTGCGACCTTATTGGCATTGGCACTGCCACCAAAGGCCGCCTGCCAACTTTCCCTGACTCGATGTGGGTCTTTGATAGTACCGGGATGCTCCAATACGCCACCCGGCGTTGCACCGTTGGCGAAGAACTTGGCACCGTATTCCTCGCAGGCTATTGCCATGCCGATGGCGTTCTTTGCCATAGCAATAGGACTGTAGCCAACAAGGCCATCAAAGCCGAGTCCGGGGATATGCAGCACATCGGAAGGCTGCAAGGTCACCGCAAATTCTTTATTTTTAATGGCTTCATCCGAGCCACGGTAATAGGTGTAGTACAGATGCCCGTTTTCATCCCTGTCCACTGACATCTTGTTTGGCATCAGCGGATAAAGGGCAACCACCTCGTTCTTGCCGTTACGGATAACCTGGGCATAAGCATTACCCCACAAAAGCAGATGGGTCATGAGTGTTTCTCGGAATACGAAAGAACTCATTTCCGGATTCGGCTCATCATGGAGCAATCGGTAAAGCGGATGGTCAATGGCTTTTTCTTTGCCACCATCGGCATTATATCTGTATAGGTGCAGGGGAAGTCCTGCTACTGCTTCTGCCAGGATACGGACACAGGAATACACCGCTGTCATTTGCATGGCAGAACGTTCCGTTACATTTTTGCCGGAAGTCGAGCCACCCATATAAAAGGTGTAGGCACTGCCCGCCGTTCTGTTTTCGGGCTTATCTCTCGCCTTGAATATACCTGATAAAATACCCATAAAAAATCACGCTCCCTTCTTAAAAATAGGCATAAGAAAAGCACCTGCCGTTTATTTGACAGATGCTAATCCATAATAGTTATTTACTTTTTAGGTGGAGGATTATCAAGCACAAAATAAGTCATGCTTTTAATATCACCGTATCTACCGAATCCCCATACTTTATCTTCTCTTTCCATAAGAGTTTTAAAGACAATCAATCCAAAAAACATCCCCGCTTGAGTTTGATTCTTCCCACAAGCATAATATAGAGGTTCATACACTGTTCCATCCCAATTGCTACCAGGCATCCACCCAGCAGTATTAATTTCTTTTGCATCAACAAGGATGTTAATGGCATCTACCACTTTGTCGTAATCTGCATCAGAAATATGGTTTTTCCAATTATCATAGTCCTTGCCATGAGGCAGTGTTGTTACATATTTCATAGAATCAACTGAATATAACATTTTACATTCCTCCAGAATTTTTAGTTTCACACACTAACCATAAATCCAGGATAGCGTGTAGTTAATGAAAAATTATACTTTTGGAGAATCCAAGCCAACATACCTGCAACATGATACCTGTTAAGAGATGGGTAAGTTTTTTGAAGATTTCCCAATACTTCTGATATAAGTTTTCTTGTATCTCGACCACCGGGATATTTTTTCATAGTGTCTACAATTTCTCGCTCCACTCTTCTTTTTACATAATCTGGTTGCATCGATTATCCCTCCTTAACATATAGCTGAACATTGGAACTTGTTTTTCCCGCAGGTTTTATCTGAATTAGTTCTTGGGTTTCCCTCTTTACAAGATGATAAAAATTTCTTCCCAGCGACAGTTTTACTCCTCGTGGGATAGTATCCCAATCATCAAACAAAGACATAACCGTAAAGGGAACTCCTGCAGGCTGTAAAAGTGCCTGTTCCTTAAGGTATGAATATCTGCTATCAAAATCATCTACTGAGATTGGATACTTCTTTACATACTGTGCAACAGATAAACCTATTGCTTTGGATTTAACCAAAACCTCCTCATATTCTTCATCAGTTAATGTAACGGAGACAGTTACTGCCATACTCAACACCCCTTTCTGATAATGTGGTATAATATTTTGTAATCTAATATTAGCACACATAATCAGAATGTGCAAGGGGTTAAATAAATAAAATTCCACGGTCATCATAAACCGAGGCACTATTGCTATTACCACAACGAATCGCACGGTCAAGTGCCATAATCGTTGCAACAGCACCGTCAATCTTCTCTGTGGATTTGGCTTTATCTGCTTTGATATTTCCGGCAGGGTCTGTCTTGATGTAGATGTTATCCATCATCCAACGAAGAACAGGATGCCCGCCATGAGCCAGTTTCTTCTCCATCGCAAGTTTCATCAGTTCCTTTGTAGGAGGCGACATATCCTTATATCCCTGCCCAAAAGGTACTACCGTAAATCCCATACCTTCAAGGTTCTGTACCATCTGCACAGCGCCCCAACGGTCATAGGCAATTTCACGGATGTTATATTTCTCACCCAAAGACTCGATGAATTTCTCAATGTATCCGTAATGGACAACATTGCCCTCGGTAGTCATAAGCAAGTCCTGACGCTCCCAAATGTCATACGGCACATGGTCACGGCGCACACGCAGGTCGATGTTGTCTTCCGGAATCCAGAAGTAAGGCAGAATGATATATTTATCATCCTCATCTTCCGGCGGAAACACCAACACAAATGCAGTGATATCCGTTGTACTTGAAAGGTCAAGACCGCCGTAGCAGACACGCCCTTCCAGTTCCGATTTATCGGTAGGAAATGCACAGGCATCCCAAACCGCCATCGGCATCCAACGAACAGCCTGCTTGACCCACTGATTTAGCCTTAACTGTCGGAATGCATTCTCTTCGCCGGGGTTCTGCTTTGCCTGTTCACAGGCTTGCTGCACCTTATCGATACCAACCGTCACACCAAGGGAAGGATTGGCTTTCTTCCATACTTCCGGGTCTGTCCAGTCATCATCGTCTTCTGCACCATAAATCACAGGGTAGAAGGTAGGGTCCACTTTTCTTCCTTCGATGATATCCTTTGCCTTTTGGTGCGTTTCATAACAGATGGACTGTATATCATTTCCCGCCGTTGTGATCAGGAAATAAAGCGGCTGCATTCTTGCATCGCCGGAACCCTTGGTCATTACATCAAACAATTTTCTGTTCGGTTGGGTATGCAGCTCATCAAAAATAACACCGTGGGTATTGAAACCATGCTTATTTGCCACATCCGCAGACAGTGCCTTGTACTTACTTCCCGTAGGATTGTAGGTCATAGTCTTCTGGCTTGCCTGGATGGTCATCTTATTTTTAAGCAGAGGACTTCGCCTTACCATTTCTAAAGCAACGTCAAATACGATTCGTGCTTGGTCTTTATCAGCAGCACAGCCGTAAACCTCTGCACCCGGTTCAAAATCAGCACATAAAAGATACAGCGCCACTGCCGCTGCCAGTTCCGATTTACCTTGTTTCTTTGGAATTTCAATATAGGCTGTGTTGAACTGCCTGTATCCGTTTGGTTTGAGGACACCGAAGATATCTCGGATAATCTGCTCCTGCCAGTCAATCAGTTCAAAGGGTTTTCCATCCCATGTGCCTTTAGTGTGACAGCAGAATTTTTCGATAAAGCATACTGCGTGGTCGGCGGCATCTTTATCATAATAGCTGCCCTCCGCCATAAAGCGGGTTGGCTTATAGTTTTTCAGTTTTCTCAAATGCCGTCACCTCCTCAAAAATGGCATAAAAAATAGCCGCCACCATAATCGGTGCGACCGTCATATACGAGGAACAGAGCCTTTCGGCTCCGTCCTGACCTTATGCAGGATTTTTCTTACGTTTCATCTATTTTTCGACAAATATCGACACCGTACACCACATTCAAGCCGGAACCCGTATCCCATCTGACCATGATGGAGGCAGTATCGTCCACGCCTCTGACCGTACCTTTTGTTCCAACGGGTGGTGCCTGGATATCATCCATCTGCACCAGTTCCACTCGGCAGCCTACGGGATATTCCTTTCGCACCTGTTCTACTATTTCTTTATTCGGAAATCTCATGCTTGGCACCTCCCTTAAAAGCACTGCTGCCGGAAAGGTTGCGGAGCAGGATTTTTCTCTCATCCTTGTATTCGTTGCCGATAAAACCAAGGCGCAGAAGAAAGCATCGGAATGCGTACTTCTCATTGTCCACAGCTTTTTCCGTGGCATTGATTCGTTTCTGATTTCGGCTCATCTCACACAGGGCAGCAATGAAATGGCTATATGCTTTGACCTCATCAGCATCCAATCCTGCCTCGAACCAAGGAAAGGAAATCCTGTCCTCTCCGACTTCGATTGGTGTTGCCTCAATGCTCAATGCCTTTTTAATAAGGCTGCCCTTAGCATCCAAAAGATTCGTCAGATTTCCAAGTGATATCTTATCCAAAGGAATCGCCACCGTAAGTCCCACCGTTTCGCCCTGTGGCGCATTGTCAGCCGTGGTAAGGTAATCCGGAGGGCAATCTTCTATCGGCTCTTCTTCGGAAATTACAGGCTCCTGCTGTTTGCTGTCATACTCCGAGATGTCACTCTCAAAACCTGCATCGTAAAGATGCTCCAGAAGTCTTTCAATGACCTCGCTGTCTGCCATATCATCAAACAGCAGGTTGCCTTCCTTATCAATTGTGAAGTAGTCCACTTCGTATGCGCAGGTAGGAACTCCCTTATACCTGCAGTCTGCCTCAAGCAACACGGCTATGGTCTGTGCCAGTTCCTTTCTTTTTTTACCCGGAACGTTGTAATGAATTCTCATTGTGAGTACCTCCTTTAATTTTCGGTACTACATATATCACTCTAAAGGCTCAAAATAGCAAGTAATATGTGCAAAATGTAAGGGAGAATCCTTGTAGTTTTACAACCCTTCATTTTGTGTATAGTACACGATGCCTGTCAGCACATAAACCACATTGGGCAGTGCCACGCCGTTGCCCCACATCTTATACTCAGCCGAATCAGAGTGAGGGTTCTGCAACCACTTAAAGATTTGTTTTCGTGTCTTTGGTTTGCTTGATGTTCCCACAATCTTACGATGTGTTTCAAAGATTTCTGCCCAACGGACGAGTTCCTCTTCCGAGGGAAGTTTCTCGCCAAGGTCATCACACCACCAATCCGGAAATCCCTGGAGTCTTGCACATTCCGTAGGAGTCAGCCTGCGGACAATGTATTCCAGATCTGCATCGGTGTCATTAACAAGCGGAGGGTCTTTGTAATCTGTAGCTACTAAAGTATTGGCAAGTTCCTCTTCCGCAGAAGTAAAGAACGATGCCTTGCTGCTTGAGTAGGTGGGAACGGCAACCGCATCGGGTCCCGTGGCTTTCAGCGTGGAATTGACACCCTCATCACTGATACCCATATTCCTTGCAAAGTTCTGACCGCAGTTATAACTTTCACGGTCAATGGCATAAACCACTGCGTGACGGTCAACGGTATTTAAGGTATACATGACATCACTTTCCGAATAGCCGTTGCCGTGGTGGGAAGGTCTTGAGCCGTTACCTTCCACAATGGCAATGCCACCCTGGTTGCATGATGGGTTTCCACCATTGCCGTCCAGTGTGCGGGAAGTGTCTGCTTTATAAAAACCGCTGTTGGGGTTGGCTGATTTCATGGCGTTGCTGTCCTTGGAGCAAACACCAAAGGCAGTCGGCTCGACCACAAATGGCTGATTGTTACCGCCTGTACCGTAGGTTGCTGCTACAGTCTGTGCTACCGAAAGAGGACCTACATAACGAGTATCCTGTGAGTGGTTTTCATACACAGTGGCGGGAACAACTCCGGCTCGAAGTGTAGGAGATTTTTCCGCCTCATATCCAATACCACGGCTGTCAGCAGAATGCTCCGTACAAAAGCCTGCCGATTCCATCACACAAGGTGGATGATGAGCTTCGGCACGAAGGGGACAGGTGAACCCCTCAGTAACATCCATACGTCTGCCACCCTGATCATTTAAGACGATGCCTGTCGCAGGAGTGCTTTCTTCAGAAGTTCCGGCAGCTCTTTTCCACGGGCATCGGCTCGGTTCAAGATTCCCAAACAGGCCTTCTGACTCAAATAATATTTTTCCGGCACACCCACCATTAAAATCTGCGACAAGATAGATACGTCTTCTTCTTTGGGGAACTCCCCAAAACTGCGCGTCAACGCATCTCCAGGCGATACTGAAACCATCTCCCAGGATTTCTCCTGCACCTGTCCATTTTCCTTTTGGAGGATGAGGGACAGCATAGTCACCTTTGACGGACGCGACTGCTTCGAGGACGGCTTTGAAATCTTCTCCTGCGTTTGAGGAGAAGGCGCCGGGGACATTTTCCCACACGATGTATCTTGGATACTCACCATTGGTTTTACACCTCATTTCTTTTACGATTCGGATTGCTTCGTAGAACAGGCAAGAGCGTTCTCCGTCAAGACCACTTCGTTTCCCCGCCACACTCATATCCTGGCAGGGACTGCCGAATGTGATAATGTCCACGGGTTCAACTTCCGCACCGTTGATAGTTGAAATATCACCCAGGTGCTTCATCTGAGGAATACGCTTGCTTGTTACACGAATAGGAAAAGGCTCAACTTCCGATGCCCACAAAGGGGTAATACCGGAAATCAAGCCTCCTAAAGGAAATCCCCCGGAGCCGTCAAAGAGGCTGCCGAGGGTCATAGGTTTCTTATTCATCTGCACCAACCTCCTTCACAAGGTCGGTATAAGGTATCTGCACACCGTTACGGATAACGAAGACGCCGTCTGCATCACCCATATCTTCCACATATCTACGGAGGATAACCGATGCGTACTTTTCATCCAGTTCCATCGTATGGCAGATACGGTTGGTTCTCTCACAAGCTATCAGCGTTGAACCGCTGCCGCCGAATGTATCCACCACAATGGAATTCTCACGGCTTGAGTTTCCAATCGGGTAGGCAAGCAGGTCGAGAGGCTTGGAAGTCGGATGGTTCTTATTTTTCTTCGGCTTATCGAAGTTCCAAATGGTGGTCTGACTTCTGCCTGCGTTCTTGCTCCAGTAGTGTTTTCCGTTCTGGAGGAAACCGTAAAGCACAGGTTCGTGCTGCCACTGATAATCACTTCTGCCAAGCACCAGGGAGTTTTTCACCCAAATACAACAGCCGGAAAGATGAAAGCCTGCATCGATAAATGCCTTACGGAAATTCAAGCCTTCCGTGTCGGCATGGAACACATAAGCGGCACCGCCTTTTTCCAGGTGGGCAGCCATGTTCTGAAATGCCGAAAGCAGAAATTCGTAAAACTTCTCGCTTGCCATTTTATCGTTTTTGATGGACAGGCCATCGGAACTTTCAAAGGCAACATTATACGGAGGGTCTGTCAGCACAAGGTTGGCTTTCTTGCCGTCCATAAGCGTTGCCACGTCATCGGGATTTGTAGCATCACCACACATGAGTCTGTGTCTGCCTACCGTCCACACATCGCCACGCTCCACAAATGCGGCCTTTTCCAAGGCATCGTTCAAGTCAAAATCGTCCTCTTTTACATCGGATTTATCCTCTCCGGCAAAGAGGTCTGCGATTTCATCATCGTCAAAGCCTGCCAGACCGATATCAAAATCCATGCCCTGCAAGGACTCGATTTCAATTTTCAGCATTTCCTCATCCCATCCTGCGTCAAGCGCCATACGGTTGTCGGCAAGGATGTAGGCTTTTTTCTGTGCCTCGGTAAGATAATCCACGAAAACACAAGGCACTTCATCGATGCCTTCCTCTTTGGCTGCCATCACACGGCCGTGTCCGGCAATGATGCCGTAATCCTTATCAATAATGACAGGATTGATAAAGCCGAACTCTCGCAGTGAGGAACGTAGCTTCATAATCTGCTCCGGGGAGTGAGTGCGGGCGTTATTCACATACGGCACTAATTTTGTAATGGAAACAAGTTCCATCTGCGTTGTTGTTCTTCCCATAGCGCCCTCCTTAATACAGACCCCATTCAGCAAACTTCTCAAAGCCTCCGAGGCTCTGAATGTACTCTCTTGCAATGGCTACGATTTCCGCATAAGGCTTGCCATCAATGGTGTCATCTCCAATGGCACAGCAAAGCTGCACAGGCTCTTTTGTTTTCTGTGCTTTTAGGAACGCATAGATATTTACAGATACATCAGCCTTACTGAGGTCTTTGCCGTGAAGACCACCGCCTGTTACGGAGTCTGCCATATCAGAACCAAGTTTGCGATTGGTTGCTCCCGTATCTACATCCGTACCGCCAGTCCAGTCACCGAGCGGATTGATTTCTGCATCGGCAAAAAGCATCTGCAAGTCTTCTGTTTTTACATTGCTCTGACAGATGATCAGGCGAGAACCGTCCTTGATGTACTTTCCGTCATAAGGACATCTGTCATAAATATCACGGGCAATGCGAGAAAGTTCCTTTTGTTCCGGAGTTAAAGGCATACCCTTAAAAATGCCGTTATCACCACAACGGACACCGTTTTTCTGATTGCCTGTCAGATGCTTATCCTGGGGAACGATAACGATGTCCGTGTCCATCACACCTGCGATGCGATGCACGGCACTGATGATTTCAGCCTTATCCAAATCCGCTGTGGTTTCAATGATGGTGTGGCACACACCGTGACCGATGAGAACCTCCACTGCAATTTTCGGATTGCTGTCATTTGCATAAGCCAGATCCACAATGGCTCCTGCGATTCTGTCTGCCACCTTGTCCGGATGGCTCGGATTTACTTTTTCAATCATGGTTAAAACCCCTTTCGTTGGTGCAATAGTCGTTCCAGGTCATCATTCGGATTGGTACCGGAGAAATCCACGGAACAGTTTTCTTTTACGATTTGCATGATGTTGTCCCACTGCCTTGAGGCCTGGTTCATATAGTTGATGCCGATATTGATAAACGGGGAGGTGACAGGCTTTCCGGTTGTGGGATGCTTTGATAAAAATCCCAGCTCGTTTGTCATCTCCTCGCACTGCAGCCATCTCGCCACACACATGGCATAACGCTCAATGGTCTGCGGGGAAACATAACCCGCACAGCCGATGGAATTGAGCCAGTTCCATGTATCCTCATAAATCTGCTTTGCTCTCAGTTCCGTACCGTCACGCTGCTTTGCACTGAGCAGTTCATTTGGTTTCGGCATCTGGATACCCTCCACATCGGGGATATCTAACATCGTAAGTTTGCGACCGCCGGGGTTGCCGTTTTGAGCCTTTTCAAGTGTGGCTTTCGGCTTACGACCTGCACCCGGACGCTTTCCGCCACGGCCGCCTGTGTTATTCGATTTTGTTGGCACGATTCTCACCGCCTTTCTGTCTGCGGGCCTTATTACCCTTTTGATTTCGCAATTTTTTCACACGAACCCCCACGCCCGTTGCACGGGATATAGGTCCCGGAGATTTGACCGCCCCTACCGGGTCAGTGATTATGCCAACGCTCACCGTTTTCCGCATGAATTTTTGCGTGACAGGATTTACAAAGAGCAATCAGATTTTCTCTTGCATGGGTTCCCCCCTTTGACAAAGGCAGCTTATGATGTATCTCTTCGGTCGGCACGAACCTTCCGTCCTCCAAACACTTTTCACATATCGGATGGGCGGCGGCATAGGTATCTCTTATCCTTTTCCACGCTCTCCCGTAGCGTTTTCTTACGGCAGGGTCACGGTCATAGGTTTCGTATCTTTTGTTTTCCTGCTTTTCATGTTCTTCACAGAACCTGCCATCTGTTAAGTTAGGACATCCTGGGAAAGAGCAGGGACGCTTTGGTCTTCTTGGCACTTGTTTCACCTCCCTTGGGCATAAGAAAAGCCCTGAAGGATTGCTCCCTCAAGGCCTCGTTTCATTCTGCTTTTCGCTGATTATATCATATCATAAATACCACTGTGGTATCTTGTTGCAAAGTGTTGTAAAGTGTGCAATCCTTAAATCTGAATCGGATTTTCCGGCAGTTTCACATGATTAACAGCACTGTTATGCCAACGATACACCGTAGTCCTGTCAGCATGGAGTTCATCCCCAATCTGCTCCCATGTCAAATTATGAATGTAACGGTAACGCAAAACCATGCGTTCATCCGTATCAGTCACTTCATCAATAACCTCACGGATTTGCTCCTTCAAAGCCATCAGCTTGGAAACCTCGGTATGAATTTTATCTTCCAGATCCATAATCTTATCCAGGCATCTGACAAAAGGGGCATCGTTGCTTCTTGAAGTCATAACACGGTCGATATCGTATCTTGGGGAAGAAACACTGCTTGCCATTTCACGCAAACGCTCCACTTCCTCCAAGTCTGAATGTATTCTTTGGTCAAGGCGATAACTTTGACGTAAATATTCTTTTACTTTCACTTGTCTTCCACCTCCGCTTGTAATTTTGATATCAGATACTCCCCATCAACAGAGGTAAGTTCTCTATACCATGCAGAACGGAAGAACCTCTCCACCTCGGCTTTCATTATTTGGGCGGCCTCGTTTCTCGGCCATTTTTTCAGTTTTTTTAGTGCATCTCTGTAGTCCTTTACGGCTAACAGGATGATGCTGTTTGCAAGATTTTCATAGGGGTCAGTCAATGGGCAGCACCTCCAATTCTTGCCTTTACGGAATCAATCAGTGCCGATTGGATTTTTTCCTTCTTACGGAGTGCCTTCATCACATCCTCATCAATGGTATCCTTCGCAATAATATGATGGATGACCACGGTGTTGTTCTGACCCTGTCTCCACAAGCGGGCGTTGGTCTGCTGATAAAGTTCCAGTGACCAGGTCAACCCAAACCATATAATTGTAGAACCACCGAACTGGATATTTAAGCCGTGTCCTGCACTGGCAGGGTGGATAACGGCTACGGGAATTTCACCGTTGTTCCAATCTTTGATGTCCTGGCTTGTTTTTATTTCCCTTACCGAAAAACGCTCCTTGATTCTCTGTAAATCGTGGTTGTACCAATATGCCACAAGCACGGGTTTTCCGTTGGCACCTTCAATCAAATCCTCAAGAGCATCCAGTTTTCGGTCATGAATGCGGATAACCTCTTTTTCTTCGTTATAAACGGCACCGTTTGCCATCTGAAGAAGTTTTCCGGAAAGAGCTGCAGCATTTACGGCATCAATCTCCTCATCCTTAAGGTCTACCACCATGTCCTCCTGCAAAGCTTGGTACACCGACCACTCTTTTTCTGAAAGTGCAACAGAGACTTCGTTTATAATGCATTCCGGCATTTTTAGAAAATCCGCTGATTTCATGGAAATCGTGATATCCGAAATCAATCTGTAAATGGCATCCTCCGCACCTGCTCTTGGCTTGTAGGAGAAAATCATCTGCTGATTTCTCTTATCCGGCACAAAGAAATTGTTGCGATAATGGGTAATATACCTTCCAAGCCTCTGACCCATATCAAGCACACGGAACTCTGCCCACAAATCCATAAGTCCGTTGCCGGAAGGTGTTCCCGTAAGACCTACCATACGCTTTACACGGGGTCTTACTTTTAGAAGGCTTTTGAACCTTTTTGCTGCATAGGACTTAAAGGATGATAATTCATCAATCACCACCATGTCATAATCAAAGGGGAGATGGCTTTTGGTAATAAGCCAGTCCACATTCTCACGATTGATTAAGTACAAGTGGGCAGGACGCTTTAGTGCTGCAATCCTTTCTGCCTCCGTTCCGATTGCCACGGAATAAGTAAGACCTTTCAGATGCTCCCACTTTTCAATTTCCGCAGGCCATGTATCCCTTGCCACACGCAGGGGTGCAATCACAAGTACCTTTTCTATTTCAAAGCGGTTCAGCATCAATTCGTAAATGGCAGTCAGCGTGATGACGCTCTTACCAAGACCCATTTCAAGCAGAACCGCCGCCACAGGATGTTCCAATATGAAGTTCGTTGCATACGTCTGATATTCATGCGGATTGTATTGCATCTATCACACCCCCAATCTGTTCTATACTGTCAACGCAGTAAACCTGAAAGCCGAGGCTTTCCAACTGCTTTTTACGTCTTATCTGTAAAGGACGCATCTTTTTACCGGGAGCCTTAAATTCCACGAATGCCATTCTTCCCATTGGCAAAAGTACAAGTCTGTCTGGCACACCATCTAAACTGGGACTTACAAACTTCGGTGCGATGCCTCCCATTTTCTTCACTGCGTCCGTGAATTTTTTCTCTATCATCTGTTCTCTCATGTCTACACCTCATCTGACACAAGAACACAAAGTCACAACCATTCCCTATATATTCCTTACGCGCCTATACACGGGTGCCTTTTACTTTACCCTTAAAAACAACCATTTCTAATATAAGGAGAATAGTTGTGTTGTGTCGCATTCTTGTGTTCTTAACCTCCGAATTTGTAAAGTCGCTGCCTGCCATAAATCGGCTGACGCTTGATACTGTTGGTGCGCTCCCAACCGCCGATTTGACTCATCAGTGCTGCAATGGCATAGCTGTCCGAAGGTTTCAGTTCCTGCAGATTCTTACCAAAGCACTCGCACCAGATTTCCGGATTGCTGACCTCCGTGCGTACCACCACGCCTTTGTGATCAGGCTGACCGAACTCACTGCCTTGCAGGAAGTTTCTTCTTTGGTACAAATCCATGCTGTCCCAATCGGCGGGCAGTAAGGCATTCAAATATTCCTCCACCATACCGACACGCTCGTCCACTTCCATAGCAGACTGCTGCACCTTTTCTGATTCCGCAAGAACATCACCCTCAAGGAACAGCTTCTCGCCGGACTTCCAGATGGCTTTGGCTTCTGCCCAGAACTGCTGACGGTATTCATCGGTAAAGTTCCAGGTCTTTTTCTGCTTCTTCTGATGCACTTTAATAATCCAAAAACGGCGGTTACCCGTAATATCACGAAGATATCCACGCTCACCATTGACCGTGGCAATGATAATGCACTGTCTTGGATGAGATTCCACCACTCGACCATAGGAAGGTCTGTACTTGTCATCGCAGGTGGAAAGGAATGCCTTCACTTTCTCAATGTCAGCCTTCTTCATACCCGCAAGTTCGCCGATTTCCACCGCCCAAAATCCCTGCAGTTTTTCTGCTCCGGACTTATCATCCATATCCGTAAGGGACAGCGTTTCGGAATAATACTCCGAACCCACAAGGTCTTTCACAATGGTGGACTTACCGATGCCCTGCTCACCGTCAAGCACGGGAACGCAGTCAAACTTGATGCCGGGAACATAAATACGGGCAACGGCGGCTGCAAAGGTTTTTCTTGTAACCGTGCGTACATATTCCGTATCATCCGCCTGCAGATATTTGATAAAGAGGTCTTCCACACGCTTCACACCATCCCACTCCGGCAGACTGTCCAAATAGTCACGGACAGGGTGGAAATGTCGGTCATCGGCAACCTTGGTAAAAGCAACATCGTGGTTACGGCTGGAAAACGGCAGATAGCGGATATCGATGATGGACTTAAGCTGTGCCGTATCCGCATCACGCCAGAATGCGTTTCCCGCAGGACGCTCCCAAGGGAGAGGACCCGTAATCTGAATACGGTTTGCCATCTCATTGAAAGCAAAATTTCTGAAATCAGGGTCATTGTTCAAGATGAGGTTTAAGTTATACACGCTATTTTCAAGAAGGCTTGTCTTCGGCTGATAATGGAGTTTTTTCTTCCAGTCCTCATCACTATCAGAAGAAAAATCCACATTTGCCTGCGCCAGTCTTTCGTTGGCAGCAAGAAGTTTCACATCATCCTGGTGCATGGCAAACTCGCACATAGCGTTAAAAGATGCCTTGTCATCCTTATCCCCAAAACGGTGGATACGGACAATGTCAAAAGCGTTGCAAAGTTTGAGGTATGCAGGGTCTTTGGCGTGATGGCTGTAGACGAACTTATCCTCTTTGATTTCCACGCCTGCCATGCTGCTTGACTGGATGAAGTGCCAACGGCTCTCGTTATTGGTGGGTTCATATACATCCGACAGGAAAATCTCCAGTGCTTTGGAAATCGGATGATACACACGGTTGAAAAGACCCACCACACCTTCTTTGGAAAGCGGGTCCTGTACTTTCTGCTGTGTTACACTGTTTGCCTTACTTTCCCTGGATGAGGTAGGCAGTCTTGTAGGGTCAGTCCATTCCGGATGTGCAGAGAGGATTTCATCGGGGTCAATCCAACCTCCGTCCGTTTCCTTATACACAAATACGCCGTTCTGCGGAGTGGACGGCCAATACATCAGCTGATTGGGAAGATAGGAACACTCGTCAAAGTAATCGATGCCGAGCATCTGTGCCACATAACGGGATACGGCAACAAACTCCTCCGACGTTACATCACGGGTCAGAGGGCAGACAATTCTTGCCCTCGGATTTTCTTCTGTACTACTGTGCGTGGTATAAAGCACGGAAGTATATGGAAAGGTTGCTTCAAACGCCTTAAGAAATTCCTTTGTAATACGGTCACCATCAAGAGAAAGCATAGAGCGTGATTCCACGGTATCGATTTTTCTGCGGCCGCCCTTGAGAACACCACCAACAAACCCGCCGTGGTCTTTTGCCTGATCACGCTGTGCCTTATTCATCTTGGCGTATTCTTCTGCTGACTCCGGTGTACGAATGGTCACCTTAAGGCGTTCTTTCAGTTCCTCGAAGCCGATTGTCTTATTGACCCATGTCTTTGCCTGTCGGCTGCTGCCGTATGCAATATTTAAATCACGCATTTTTGCTAACCTCCTCACAGTTTTTATTGAACCAACGAATGGTTTGATTTCTCTTTTTTGCAATACCGATTTCGTGAGCCATACCTTTGGAAATCACATCACCGAACACCCACAACTCATTGCACTTACCAAGCAATACATAATTGAAATGCATGGCATCGGCACGTTCTTCCGGATTATCATCCGACATAAACTGCGGATACAATAAATGCGGTGTTACAGGGATTGCCTTCTGCTCATAAGCAAAACGGCTATATTTTCTTGCCTGTGCAGTGTTATATTCTGTATCACCGGAGAACGGGGAGCAGATGTAAACCATAGGGCGAAAAGCGGACTGTCTGTCCGCTTTTACCACATTTGTCATTGCCTCATAGCAGGTCGGGTCATAGTAACCTTCAGCGTTGAATTTATCGATTCCCATAGCGTTACACCTCCTGCTCAATCAAAGGCATCATGCCGTCCGATTTCATAAGTTCATAGATGAAGAGTCTGCCTTTCTGTGTCCAATAGGTATGAACCTTCGTATGAGTTTCACCGTCAGTACCCGGATAGCTGTGAGTCTTGGTACTTGTGTAACCCTTCTGTGCGTATTTCTGATACAAAAGCCAGATATCGCCCTGCTTGAACTGCACACCTTTTTCATGGAGATAGCGGTTCATCCAGATAGCGGATTTTCCATAATCCTTGGCAATGGCTGATGTGGAAATAAGGTCTTTGCAGTTAAGAACCACATCGTAGTAGCTGACCTTCGGCTTCATCTCCAAAATCTGCTGATTCTGAATGGCAATGGTATTGGTCAGTTCTATGTTCTGATGTTTCAGAAGAGCAAGCTGCTGATTTGCAAACTGCAACGCTCTCGCCATAACTGCTTCGGGAGAGTTCCATGCCTCTTCCACCTGGATAAAATAATGGCGGAACTTTCTGCCGATATCGGTACGCTGAATCATGCATAGTTGCTTTGCCATATCAATAGTAAGCTGATGATTTACCGCAGGGCGGCCACCGGAACTTTCGCTCAAAAATGAGCAGAAGTCTGTACCCTCGAAAAAGCCATATTCACACATTCTCGGAAACCAATCCTTGTATGCGGTCTTTACCTGCAGAGCATCGTGCAAATCACGTCCGTTCACAGTAGGGCGCTCACTGTCATAGTTGATTCTGATTAATTCGTCCATAGCGAATCCTCCTTAAAATGAAATAGACAGAAGGACAAATCATCCTTCTGCCTATAAGCGAAAAATCCGATGGAATCGAACCCCCAAATTTTAATCTTTTTTATAAAAATAACATTCATATCCGTCAGCACGAAGCAACAACCCTTCTGCCCAAGGCGGTGTCCTTCCCATCTGCTCACAAACAGACTCAAGAGAAACCCTGCGGTCGCACTCGATGATAATTTCATCATGGACGTGGGCAACAATATCGCAATGACGGAGTGTCTGAATGGCATACATCAGAATATCCCTTGCAATGGCCTGCACGGCATTCTCCGTAAATTTAGGGCCGTAGCTTTCCAAACGCTCCCACTTCTTTGTCGCGCCTACACCTTCATAGGTCACAGCCTCGCCACCAAACTGATTCTCTCCCATGCGTGGTTTCACATAGGCAAGCTGTCTGCCGGATGGAAGGGTCAGGAATAAAAATCCGCTCTGATAGTGGAACTTCAAACCGTGGGTTTCCATTGCACATTTTTCTTTTACGCAAGTCTTTACGGCACGGTCGATGTCCCACCACAACCTGGTTATCATGGGATTTGCGTTTCTCCACGCAGATACAAGAGGCTGAAGTTCCTCCTCTGTAAGACCCATCTCCAAGGCTCCCATTGCTTTTAGGGCACCGACTGAACCGCCGTAACCAAGGGCAAGTTCCGCAATTTTTCCTTTCTGTCTCAAGTGTCCATTCACACCATGCTTTTCTACCGGAACACCAAACATCTGGCTTGCACTGCTACAATAAATGTCCTTTCCTTCTTCAAACACCTTAATTCTCCACTGTTCGCCCGCAAGCCAGGCGAGAATCCTCGCTTCAATAGCAGAAAAATCTGCCACGATAAATTTTCTGTCCTTCTGTGGCACAAAGGCGGTACGGATAAGCTGTGACAGGGTATCGGGAATATCCTCATACAGAAGTTCCAACGCATCATAATTTCCACTGCGAACAAGACCACGCGCCTCTGCCAGATCCGGCATATGGTTCTGTGGTAGATTCTGAAGTTGAATCAGCCTGCCCGCAAATCTTCCGGTTCTGTTCGCACCGTAAAATTGGAACATGCCTCTTTCACGGTTATCCCTGCAGACCGCATTTTCCATAGCCGTGTATTTTTTGACGCTGCTTTTGGCAAGCTGCTGACGTAAGGAAAGCACATCGGTAATATCCTGTGGTGCTGTTTTGATTGCCGCCGCCACTTCCTTTTTGCCAAGACTGTCCATCTCAAGACCGTTATCTGCAAGCCAGGACTTCATCTGCTGTACGGAATTGGGATTGTCGAGATTTGTCATATCCTGCATTAAAGCCGTTAAATGTTCACGGCTCTTACTGTCGATTTCGATTGCCTCTTTTACAAGCACCATATCCACACCGATACCACGGTCATTGATTTCTTCGCTCACATGATATTCATCCCAAATCTTCTCAGGCACAGGGAATCGGGATAACTTCTCTTGGATGCCTATCTCCGTTTCCACATCACGAAGGTTATATGCTTTAAACTGCTGCCATTTTTCCATATCATGCTCCGGCAGATTTCTTGTGCGACCACCATTTACTTTGGTAGGCGCACAGGGAACACAGAAATATTTGATTAAAGATTTACCCTCGGTCAGCTTCTGTTTCTCCAAACCAAGAACTGCACCAACACCTTCAAGGGAAAGAGGCAGACCTAATGTTGCTGCCCATATCATGGTACAGTGCCAACTTTCCGGATTTAGAAAACGGGCACATTCCTGCGATAACGGATGGTTGTCATGGAAAGGGTTAAGGCTAACACCCATATCCGATAAATATCTGGACAGGCAGACCCTTTCAAAGGTTGCGTTATACGCAGTTTTTATCACAGCATCATTGGTTAGTGCATCCATAACCTCTGCAGGGATTTTCTCTCCACAAGCAAGGTCGACCACCTGCACCGAACCACCGTCTATGGCATAACCAAACAGTAATATTTCAAAATCCTCGCTCTCTGCATATTTGTACACACCGCACTTTTGCAGATTGACCGAGGAGAAAGTTTCGATATCTATACTCAATGTCTTCATAGCATTTTCCTTCCTATGACAAAGGCGGCAGAAGAAACATCCTCCGCCGCCCGTCATGTTTACTCGGTCACATCATCCTTCTGTGCAGCCTTTTTCTCTTTGCGTTTCGTAATGAAGGCTTTTACCTTCTTTACGATAAAGCGGATAACCTCACATACCGTCCACACGATGCCGTTGATAGCAAGACCGTAGATCAGGCAGAAAAGGACAATCACATCGACCTGTTTCATAAATTCGTATAATTCGTTCATATCGTTTTACCTCGTTATTTCGTAATTTTCGTTTGAGGCAGACGGTGGTATTTCACACCGCCTGCCAGGAGGGTACACTTAAGCCAAGAAGTCATCATCCTCAACAGTAGAGAAATCATCGGTTGCGGAAGTACGGCCGCCGAGATACTCGCCATCACGGATTTTCTGGATGTTGCCAAGACCACAGGCGATACCGCGATTGCCGTTGCTGTTGAATGCGTAGAAGTTCAAAGACACTCTCGCATAACAACCGGAATAAACCTCATCACGGTCAAAAATAGGCTTCACAGCCTTGTCCACAATCTGAGGAGCAGTGGTGCTGTTGGCGTTTACGAAATAATGACCCTTGTAGGCATCATCATCACGTTCCACATCGCCGTCACGAAGAGGAAGTTTGATTGCACCCTTGTTAGGCTTCTTGCCACCGAATTTGGCGATTCCTTCCTCAATCGCAGCATCCACAGCAGCGTTGATAGCGTTGATGGTTTCGGTATCGTCCTTCGGAATCAGCACGGACACAGAGTATTTTTCAGTGCCGCCATTGATGCTGACAGGCTCCCAACCGTGGAAGTAAGAAAGACGAGTGTTCTTGCCAGTGATAACCTTAGTTCTGTTTACGTTTGCCATAATATTAATCCTCCATAATTTCATTGAATTCGTTTTTTGCGTCTGATACATTCATTGCCTGCCTCTTATCCGAAAAGGGAACGAGAGTAGGCTTTCCGGGTGGTTTGATAACGAGGCCGCCCAGGATTTCCTCGAATTGCTTTTTGCCCATTAGCTTTTGCATTTCTGTCAGTGTGATAAGGCTCTGACGGTAAATGTCTGTGTAGCCGTGTTCCTTGGCTGCTTTTGCAACAGCGTCCTCATCCGAGAACTTACGGTTGGAACGCCCCTCCACAACTTTGAACCCACTCCACTCCTTACCGTGGTTTAGTGCCGCCTCCAGGGCATAGGCACTGATTTCATTTGCCCATTTGGTAATGTCCGATAGCATGGGAAGAATGGATTCAATCTCTTCGTCTGTAAGTAAAGGTGGTAGCTTGAATTCTTCCTCTGCGATACGGAGTTTTTCTGCTGCCCTTGCACGGCACTTAACCGCTGCACGGCAGAACTGACACCACTCTCCCGGACAATATTCGCCTTCGCCCTTGGCAGCCATCTGTGCCTTTGGTTTCAGTTCATTTTCCGCCCAACTTTTAAGTTCCTCCACAGATACCGCCCATGTCTGGACATTCTCGCGTCTTGGCTGAAAAATTGAGAGGGAAACTTCCTTGATGTCATACAGGCTTTCATAGACACTGAGTGCCGCGATACCGTAACACATGAGCTGCGTATTTCGTTCTGCATCTACAAACACCCCAAGTCCGTACTTCGCATCTATGATGTGCAAGGTGTCATCCGAAACCATTAGGCAGTCTGCCGTACCGAAAGAACCGGGAACGAAATCCGACAGGTCAAGTTTCTGCTCAATCAACACCAAGGGGTCAGAGCAGGTCTGCTTTGCTTTTTCAAGCTGTTCTAAGACAAATTCCACATAAGCGTCAGAGTGTTCTTCCATCTCATCCGAATTAAATGCGGAAACCGGACGTTTACTGCGTCTGCGGAGAGCCTTCTTCAACTTGTGTTCGCATAGGGCATGAAAAGCGGTACCTTCTTCGGCAGCGTTACTGCTCTTGTTTTCAAACTCCGTTTCCAGGACTGCACTCGGTGTACACGATAACCACCTGTGGGAACTGGAAGGAGAAAGCAGTGCGTGATTACCCATTGCCAAGCACCTCCGCATCCTTAATAAGGTCTGCGTAATGCTTCGGGTCCACATCTGACAACTTGGTGCCACCGTACTTGGTAATCAGACCCTTGACCTCGGTTGTCATTCCGTTCTGCGTTTTTACCGCAAGCACGGCACGGACATCTGCCAATGAAGGTGTTTTTTCTGCTGCTATCTGTTTTGTGGGTTGTCCTGTTTCGACAGGCTTCGACACTTCCTTGGCTTCAACGAAGATTTCCTGGCTGTCTGCGAATGCATAAGCCACAGCCTCCAGTCCGTCTGCCAACGAGTGCATCAGCTTCACCACATCAAGGAGCAGGTTAAACTTGTTTGCGTTTGTCATGGTTTTCGCCTCCTTTCAGTTCGTGAATCTCGACAGTCTGCACCGAGTCGCCGGGGGACAGAACAAGGACGTTTACCTGCTGACCAAAGAGAAAATCAAGTATTCTCTTGCGAATCTGCATCGTTCCGCTTCGGACTACCGGAGAAGGTGTGCCGCCGGGTTTTGCAATGTTAATAGAGATTTTGTGTTTTACCATTGCACTTGGCTCCTTTCCGAGGAGTTTTTCTCACCCCTCTGTCCATAAGCGAAAAATGAGGGAGAATCGAACCCCCTCAAATCAAACTTTTTTAAATTTTCTTTTTCAGCGTTGCGTAAATCTTCGTGAGCCTGTTACGGATGGCTGCCTCTGAAACACCTTCTTCTGCTGCGATATCCACATTTGTCATGCCACGATAAAACTTTTTCACAACAGTATCCTTCTGCTTGTCCGTAAGTTCTGAAAGAGCAATCTTCAACTTTGCCATGCGAGTAGAACGCTCTTCTTCTGCAATGGAAGTAAGAATCTGCTGCAGGGGATTGTAGGTATCATCCTCTAAGTACGGGTTGCGGTCATCCGCATCGTCGCCGTCACCATCGTGGTAGCCGTCATAGTGAACCGGGCAATGATAGTCCTCTCTGCGGTCAGCATCGACTTCAGCATCATCCATTGCATGAAGCTGTGAAATAATGGTAGTGTTCTCTCCGTTTTCTCCCGGCGTAATTACGCACTTGCTACCATCATCGAAGTAATAAATGTAATTTGTACGGTTGTCTTCCGCTGTTTTGAACTTTCTCATTTAAAGTCCCTGCCTTTCTTTTCCGCCCGAAAGGCAGGCGGCAGGGACACAAAAAGAGCCGATGTGATGGTACACACCGACTCTGATACCGAAAATGGGCATGACAAAGCACGGTGGGTACATCTTTGGTCAGTCCACGGCTATACCGTGAA
>ERZ779888.621-NODE-621-length-41234-cov-6.687389_pt1 | contig 41234 bp, 36 predicted proteins | sample MGYA00511245_ERZ779888 | MGnify/ENA primary metagenome ERZ779888 (study PRJEB29588, sample SAMEA2155255) | human gut metagenome | biome: human gut; feature: human-associated habitat; material: faeces | place: Denmark | collected 2008/2010 ...
TATAGGAGTTCTCGTTGTCGTACCAGGAAACGACCTGCACCTGATAGGTGTCGTCATCAATCTTCGAGACCATCGTCTGAGTGGCATCAAAGAGAGAACCGTAACGCATGCCGATGACATCGGAGGAAACAATCTCGTCCGTGTTGTAGCCGAAGGATTCGGTAGCGGCGGCTTTCATGGCGGCGTTGATGCTTTCCTTGGTGATGTCCTTGCCCTTCACAACGGCAACCAGAATGGTGGTGGAACCGGTGGGGGTGGGCACACGCTGAGCGGAGCCGATCAGCTTGCCGTTCAGTTCAGGAATGACCAGGCCGATGGCCTTAGCGGCACCGGTGGAGTTCGGAACGATGTTCTGTGCGCCGGCGCGGGAACGGCGGAGGTCGCCTTTACGCTGCGGGCCGTCGAGAATCATCTGGTCGCCGGTGTAGGCGTGCACAGTGGTCATGATGCCGGACTGGATGGGAGCGTAATCATTCAGAGCCTTAGCCATGGGCGCCAGGCAGTTGGTGGTGCAGGAAGCAGCCGAAATGATCTGGTCATCCTTGGTCAGGGTCTTGTGGTTGACATTGTACACAATGGTCTTGAGGTCATTGCCGGCGGGAGCCGAAATAACGACCTTCTTGGCGCCGGCGGCAATGTGAGCCATCGACCTTTCCTTGGAGGTGTAGAAACCGGTGCACTCCAGCACGACATCCACGCCGATCTTGCCCCACGGGCAGTCAGCCGCGTTCTTCTCAGCGTAAATCTTGATCTCTTTGCCGTCCACAATGATGGAATCCTCAGTGGCCTCTACCGTGTGTTTGCCCTCGCCGATGTGGCCGAGGAAGCTGCCCTGTGCGGTGTCATACTTCAGAAGGTGAGCCAGCATCTTGGGGCTGGTCAGGTCATTGATGGCGACCACTTCATAACCCTCGGCATCAAACATCTGACGGAAAGCCAGACGGCCGATCCGGCCGAAACCGTTAATCGCAACTTTTACAGACATTGTAAAAATCCTCCGTTTTTTTATAGTTTTTGGATATTGCTTTTAACCACACATTATTGTAGCGCATTTTGTCCCCTTTGGCAAGGGCTTTGTGAAAAATTCATCATTTTTTATCATTCTACGCCCCGTTCGCGCGGAAAATCCCGCCAAAATGTCAATCCCGACGCTCGAAAACCGCCTTCAGCGCCGCGCATTTCGCGCCGGCCTCGGCCTCGTCCTTCCCCACTACGCAGTAATAATATTTGCATTTAGGCTCGGTCCCGCTGGGACGGACGGCCACAAAACTGCCGTCGGCAAAGAGATACCGGAGCACATTGGAGGCCGGGAATCCGGCCGCGCGCATGGCGTCGCTTTCGTAATCTTCCACGGCCGTCACGGCCACGCCGTTCACCTCGCGCACCGGATGCTCCCGCAGATCGGCCAAAAGCGCCTCGATCTTCTTCTGTCCGGCCGCGCCTTCATGATAAACATTGGTCTGCGTATCCAGATAAAACCCGTTTTCGCGATAAAGATCGTCGAGGACATCCAGAAGGGTCTGCCCCTTGGATTTGTAGTAGGCCGCCGCTTCGCAAAGCATGAGAGAGGCCTGCACGCCGTCCTTGTCTCTGGCAAAATCGGCAATAAGACAACCGTAGCTCTCTTCGTACCCGAACACAAAGGTCCCCGTGTGCTCGGTTTCATAACTGTGCATTCTGTCGCCGATGAATTTAAAGCCGGTCAGCGTTTTGTCCACCCGCACGCCGAACTTTTCACAGACTTTATCTCCCAGCATGGAGGTGACCACCGTGTTGCACATGACCGCGTCGGCAGGCAGCGTGCCCTGCTCTTTCCGGGTGGAAAGGATATAATGAAGGAGGATTGCGCCGGACTGATTGCCGGTCAGGCGGTGATAATCCCCGTCTTTCCGGACCGCCACACCCAGACGGTCGCAGTCCGGATCGGTGGTGATGGCAATGTCGGCCTTGGCCTTACGGGCATAATCCAACGCCAGCTCATAGGCCTCTGCCGTTTCGGGGTTCGGGTTTTTGGTGTGAATGAAATCGGGATCCGGGAAGCACTGCTCCTCCACCGGGATCACCCGGTATCCGCACCGGCCCAGCACCTCGCGCACCGGTACATTTCCGGTACCGTGCTGAGGCGAATACACCACCGTGACCGAAGAGGCCTCCACCGGACGGAGCCGGATGGAGAGCACGGCGCGGTAATAGGCCTCGTCCACCTCGCGCGGCAGAACGGTGATGAGTTCGCCGGCCTCGGCCGGAGAAAGAGACCGGATGGAGAGCGGATCGGCAATGTCATTGATCATTCCGATCAGCACATCCGTATAGCGGGGAACCAACTGACAGCCGCGCTCGTCATAAAGTTTGTACCCGTTATAAGCGGCCGGATTGTGAGAGGCCGTAATCACCACGCCGCCCGCCGCGTGACAGTGCCGCACGGCAAAAGAAAGTTCCGGGGTGGGACGCAGGCCGTCGAAAATGAAAGCGCGGATGCCCTGGGCGGCCAGAACACCGGCTGTTTCCAGGCAGAATTCCCGGCTCATACGCCGGTTATCATGCGCAATCACCACGCCGCGCCCGGCCACATCACTGCCGCCGTGTTTTTTCAGATACTGCGCAAAACCAAGCGTTGCGCGGCGCACGGTATAGCGGTTGATCCGGTTGGTCCCAGCGCCCATCAATCCCCGCATGCCGCCGGTTCCGAAGGCAATATCCGTATAGAACCGATCGTAAATCTCCGCGTCGTTTTCCTTCATTTTTTTCAGTTCTGCCCGCGTCGTTTCGTCCACCGCCGGGCTTGTCAGCCATTTTTCATATGCTTCCCTATACTCCATTTTTCTTCCCCCTGTCGCGCTCTGCCAACATAGTAAAATCATATGAATATAGTATAACATAAGCGTCTTTTTTCTGTCAACAAGAAAAATGGCGAAAAAAATTTTTTTACAAATTCCGGAAAAGGAAGAAACAAATGACTTGACAAGTGCAAAATGAAAGATTATAATGTAGAATAAGTTTACGCGCCGGAAAGGAACAATTCTATGGCTAACGACAAGAAAATGGTGGAGCAAATCACCTCCATGGATGCGGATTTTGCCAAATGGTATACCGACATCTGCACCAAAGCCGACCTCATCGGATATTCTTCGGTCAAGGGATGCATGATCATCCGCCCGTATGGCTATGCCATCTGGGAAAATATTCAGAAGATTCTGGATACCCGCTTCAAAGAACTGGGGCATGAAAATGTATATATGCCGATGTTTATTCCCGAATCTTTGCTCAACAAAGAAAAAGACCATGTAAAGGGCTTTGCGCCGGAGGTAGCGTGGGTCACCATGGGCGGTTCCGAAAAGCTGACCGAGCGGCTTTGCGTGCGTCCCACTTCCGAAACGCTTTTCTGCGAACATTTCGCCAACATCATCAATTCCTACCGCGATCTGCCCAAGCTCTACAATCAGTGGTGCTCGGTAGTGCGCTGGGAAAAGACCACGCGTCCTTTCCTGCGCAGCCGCGAATTTCTCTGGCAGGAGGGGCACACCATGCACGCCACGGCCGAAGAAGCCCGCGAGGAAACCGTACGGATGCTGAATGTCTACGCCGATTTTCATGAGCATGACCTGGCCATTCCGGTCGTCAAAGGCAAAAAGACCCCCAGCGACAAATTCGCAGGCGCAGAGGACACTTATGCCATTGAGGCGCTGATGCACGACGGAAAATCCCTGCAGGCCGGCACCTCCCACTACTTCGGAGACGGCTTTGCCAAAGCTTTTGATATCACCTATACCGACCGTGAGAACAAACTGGTTCACCCCTATCAGACCTCTTGGGGCTGCACCACGCGGATGATCGGCGGTATCATTATGACGCACGGAGACGACCGCGGGCTGGTGCTTCCGCCCGCCGTGGCGCCGATTCAGGTGGTCATTGTCCCGATCGCCGCCCACAAGGAAGGCGTGCTGGAAAAAGCCGCCGAACTGAAAGCCGCGCTGACGGCTGCCGGCATCCGTGTAAAACTGGATGACAGCGACCAGAGCCCCGGCTGGAAATTCGCCGAATACGAGATGCGCGGCGTGCCGCTCCGGCTGGAATTGGGGCCGCGCGACATTGCCGAAAATCACTGCGTGGCCGTAACCCGGCACGACGGCGGCAAGACCTTTATCCCGCTGGACGGGATCGAAAAAGCGGTCCCCGAACTTCTGGAGACCGTAAGACAGGGCATGTATGACAAGGCTCTCAAGAACCGCGAACGCCGCACTTATATCTGCCACAACCTTGACGAGGTGAAAGAAGCCCTTAAAAACGGGGACGGATTCATCAAAGGAATGTGGTGCGGCGAAGAGGAATGCGAGGACAAAGTCAAGGCCGAAACCGGCGTGGGCTCCCGTTGTATGCCGCTGGGTGACGAAAAAGTCGGCGAGGTCTGCATGTGTTGCGGAAAACCGGCCAAACACCTGGTGCTTTGGGCAAAGGCCTATTAAAATAACAATCAAAAAGAGCCGCGGAACATTTCTGTTCCGCGGCTCTTTTTTTCTGATATGCTCGTTTTTTGGTACTTTTTCCGTTTTTAAAGTAAAGAAAAAAGGGCAAAATAAAGACAAAAGGAGGCAGAAAAATGAAACGACCCGAAGACCATATGCTGCTTTTTTTACTGGCCGGATTTCTGCTTCTCTTCTGTTGTCTTTTCTTTTTTTCACCCGCGCCGGATTTTTCCGAAGAAGAAAACCGCTATCTTTCTGCCCGCCCCGATCTTTCGTTTCAGAATTATTGGAACGGCCAATACAGTGCGCGCTTTGACACCTATATCACCGAACGGATGCCGGGCCGCCGCATGATGCGGTCCGCACGCGCCCTGTGCGAGCTGGCACTGGGCAAACGCGAGGTGCGCGGTGTAATCTGGAACCGCGGAACCGGACTGCTAAGACAAAGCGAAGAAAGCGATACGCTCTGCCAGAAAAATCTGCAGGCCGCCCAAAAACTGTGCCTTGCCGCCACAAAAACAGGAATCCCCTTTCATGCCGTGCTGATCCCCCGACGGATTGACGCGCCGGACGCACCGCTGCCCGCCGGATTATCCGTCACATCAGTTCTGCCCGGTCAAATTCCGGAAACGCTGAAAAGTAAGACCGCAATCCCGAAATTTCCGGTCCAAGCCTATTATCGGACCGATCATCATCTGAACCGGGAAGGCGCGTGGCAGCTTTATGAGACCGTGTGCGCAGCCTTTTCTTTGACGCCCGTCCCGGCAGAAGAACTCCAATGGGAAACCGTTTGTAAAGATTTTTACGGCACCAGTGCGGCGACTTCGGGGATTCCTTTTCTCTCTCCCGACAGCGTGTCCGTACCGCATTTCAAAGGGGAAGAACGCTTCCGGATCACGGCGGACGGTATATCTCAACCGGGCTTTTATCAGTATGGAAAAGCCGCCACACGGGATGCGTATGGCGTTTTTTTCGGTGGGAACTTCCGCGAGATACAGATCGACCGGGGAGAAACAGATGACCGGCCGGTTCTTTATGTCATAAAAGACAGTTACGCCAATGCCGTTTTGCCGCTTCTTTCGCTCCATTTCCGCATCCGCGCTTTTGACCCGCGCTATGGCGCCCCCGTACTCTCCGATTTCTCAGGCGACTGTGCCGGGGTATTGCTCCTTTGCGGCACACAGACGCTTTCCGGCAGCGCTTTCTTCTGACACCTACCGGAAAAGTTCACCCGTCCCTGGGTTAAATCTTGTAAAGCGCCTGATCGGAAGAAAAAATATACCCCGTTTGGCCACTAAATGGCCAAACGGGGCTTTTTTATTCCACGGTCACGGATTTTGCCAGATTGCGCGGTTTATCCACATCCAGTCCCATCCGGGCACTGGTATGATAAGCCAGCAACTGCAGGAGCGTGGTCGCCGGGAAAAGCGAAAAAGGTTCGGGCAGTTCGGGGATCTGCAAAAGATGCGCCGCCGGAATGGGCGTGCTATGGATTACGGACGGGCTGGCCAAAGCCAGCACTTCCCCGCCGCGCGCCGTCACTTCCCGGATACCGGAAACGGTCTTTTCGGCCAACGCGCTCACACTGAGCAATGCCACCACGGGCACGCCGGGCGTGATGAGCGAGATCGTGCCGTGCTTGAGTTCGCCCGCCGCATAAGCCTCGCTGTGGATATAAGAAATCTCCTTCAGCTTCAGCGAAGCCTCCACGCAAAGACTGTAATCTAGGTTCCGTCCGATATAAAACACATGTTCCCGCCCGGCCAGAAAAGCGGACAGTTCTTTCACTTCATCACTTTGCCGAAGCGCCTTTCCCACAGCCACCGGCACCTCATCCCCCAGCGTCCGGCAAAGCGTCACCGCCTCGCTCACATCCAGTTTCCCGTTTGCGGTAGCCAGACGAATGGCAAGCAGGAACAAAAGCGCGCACTGCACGCTGTAGGCTTTGGTGCTGGCCACGGCAATTTCCGGCCCGGCCCAGGTGTAAAGCACCGCGTCTGATTCTCTCGCCACCGAAGACCCCATCACATTGACAATGGCAAGCGTGCGCACCCCGCATCGCTTCGCATGGCGCAATGCCGCCAGCGTATCCGAAGTTTCGCCGGACTGCGAAAGCAGGATAACCAGGTCGCGCTCATCCAGAATCGGATTGCCATATCGGAATTCACTGGCAATCTCCACGCTCACCGGTAACCGGGCATAGCGCTCAATCAATGCTTTTCCGACCAAGCCGGCGTGCATGGCCGTACCGCAGGCCACAATATGGATCCGGTTGATCCCGCGAAGCGAACGGTCGTCATCCAGAAACGGCAAATCAAAATACGGCAACCCATCTCCGCCAATCCGCGGCGAAACGGTCTTGCGCAATGCCGCAGGCTCTTCAAAAATTTCTTTTTCCATAAAAAAGGGATACCCGCCCTTTTTGGCTTCTTCCATGCCGAAATCGGCATAATCCGGCGCGACTTCCACCACATGACCGTCCCGATCATAAAAGATTGGTTCATCCGCTTCCCGGTTCAGCTCTCCCACCACATTTTCGGGAACACGGTAATAGTACCGTGTGTAAGAAAGCAATGCGGGCAGATCGGACGCGATAAATGAACCGTCCGCGTCCGAGGCGGCAATCAGCGGGCTATCTTTCCGGAGAAAATAGACCCGTCCGGGGCGATCGGCAAAAAGCACACCGAAAGCATAGGAGCCGCGCAGACGGTCGGCACTTTCAAAAAGCGCCTTCAGCGGGTCCCCGGTCCGGCGATAGCAAAGATCAATGAAATCCGCGGCGCGTTCAGTATCCGTATCCGAGGAAAAAACATAGCCGGCCGCCGTCAGTTCCTTTTCCAGTTCGGCATAATTTTCAATGATGCCGTTGTGTACCAGCGAAAGAAGCGGCGTGGTATGAGGATGCGCGTTCTCGCGGCAGGGCACGCCGTGCGTGGCCCACCGGGTGTGCCCGATGCCCACGCAGGAATGCGGCAACGCTTCCTCTTCCAGTTCCTTTCGGAGCGCGGCCAGACGGCCGGCCGTCTTTACCGTCCGGATATCCCCTCGCTCCGGGAAAAGCGAAACGCCGGCCGAATCATACCCCCGGTATTCCAATGCCGAGAGGCCGTCCAGCAAAATTGGCAAAGCCTCCTTCTTCCCCGTGTAACCGATAATTCCACACATATATTTAATTGTCAACCTTTCTTTTCCGGGACGATTCCCGGAAAATGCCCTTTTGAAACCGGATCTGTGCCGCGGTCGCCCGCGTTTTTGCCGTTTTCTGCGACAGTGGCTCTCTGCCGAAGAGACATCCGCCGACTCTTTCGATCGTCTCTTTCCTCGTCACCTCCCGCATACGGGAGGGCTGGCGCTTACCTACAGAATCAGTGTTTGGGAACCATTTCACCCGGTCGCTTGAAGATACATCCGGCGGGGATCACACCGCGTACCATCGAAAGCGGATAAACCGTAACATTTTTCCCCAGGACCGTGCCGGGACAAAGAACCGCGTGACAGCCGATTTCCGCACCGTCACCCACCATGGCACCCACTTTTTTGCGTCCGGTGGGAAGATCGCCATCCGAAAAATGAAGCAGAACCGGCGCTTTGTCGGCCCGGACATTGGAAATGACCGCGCCCGCGCCCAGGTGTGCGCCGAAACCCAGCACCGAATCGCCCACATAATTGAAATGCGGCACAGCAACCCGGTCAAAAAGAATGGCGTTTTTTACCTCGGTGGAGTTGCCAATCACGGCATTTTCCCCCACCAGCACACTGCCGCGCAGATACGCGCCCGGGCGGAGTTCACAGCCTGCGCAAAGGATGGCCGGACCGATAAGGGTGGCACTGGGTGCAATTTTCACACTTTCATGCGCCCAAACATTTTCCGAGATCTCCCGGAAAGAAGACGGCAGGCGCTTGCCCAACTCCATGATGAAATCCGACAAAAGCGGAAGTACTTCATGCGGATAGACCGTATCGGCCAAAAGCGGCGCGGCCAGCGTGTGCGACAGGTCAAAAAGCTCGGCCGTGCGACCGTTTGTCATTTTAAACATTGGTTTTTCCATTTTGTCTCCTTACAGCGAAAGTCCGCGATCTTTAATCAGTTTCGTGACTTCTCCCACAAAGTGCCGGCAAAGTTCCTCGCTGTCGGCCTCTGCCATCACGCGGATGACCGGCTCCGTGCCGCTCCGCCGAAGAAGCATCCGTCCGTTCCCGGAAAGTTTTTCGTTCAGTTCAGCCACTTTTGCAAGTACAACCGGGTCATTTGCGGCTTCATCCTTATTTTTCACCCGCACATTTTCCTGATACTGCGGGAAAAAGACGACCGGCGCGCACAACTTGGAGAGCGGCAGTTTGCGGTCGAGCACTTCTTCGGTCAGCATAATGGCCGTTAAAATCCCGTCTCCGGTGGTGGCATATTTTTTCAGGATGATGTGTCCGGACTGTTCTCCCCCCACCATGTAGTTGTTTTTCTGCATACATTCATACACAAAACGGTCGCCGACCGTGGTGGTTTCATAGCCGATGCCGGCCTTGTCAAACGCCCGGAAAAGCCCGATGTTGGACATGATGGTTGCCACGGCTTTGTTGCCGTTGAGCGCGCCGCGCTCCCGCAGCCGGTTGGCCAGCACGAAAAGAATGTGATCGCCCGTCACCAGATTGCCGTTTTCATCCACTGCCTGACAGCGGTCCGCGTCTCCGTCAAAAGCAAAACCCAGGTCCAGCTTGTTTTCCAGCACAAATTTCTGCAGTCCTTCCATGTGCGTGGATCCGGCGTTTTCGTTGATATTGAGCCCGTTGGGGTGATTGTTAAGGATGTAAGTCCGCGCGCCCAGCGCCTCAAATACCGCGCCCGCGATCATCCAGGACGCGCCGTTGGCACAGTCAAGTCCGATACGCAGATTTTTGTAAGAATGCTCTGCCAGCGAAATAAGATAGCCGACATAGCGGTTCCGCCCCGCCACATAGTCCGTAATGCAGCCGATATCCGCCCCGGTAGCTTCCGGCAGTTCCCCGGAAAGGCCGAGCGCCGCAAAATCCCCGTCCAGATATTTTTCCAGCAACGCAATGGTCCGGTCATCCATTTTTTCACCGTTGCGGTTGACGATTTTGATACCGTTATCGGTGTAAACATTATGAGATGCCGAAATCATCACGCCGCAGTCAAAATCGTCCCGGCGGGTGACAAACGATACACTTGGCGTGGTGGTGACATGAAGCATATACGCATCCGCGCCGGAAGCCGTCAGCCCCGCCACAATCGCATATTCAAACATATAGCTGGAACGCCTTGTGTCTTTGCCGATCACCACGCGGGTCTTGTGGTGATTTTCTTTACAGCCGGACAGCGCGCTGGCATAGTACCATCCAAGGAAACGCCCGATGCGATAAGCCTGCCCCGAAGTCAGGGTCACGCCCGCCTCTCCGCGGAATCCGTCTGTACCGAAATATTTTCCCAAATTTCATTCCTCCTTTTTGAATTTTCCGTCCCGGCCGATCCCTGCCGAAACGAAACAAGTTTATTATACGCCATTCTGAAAATAATGTCAAGAAAAACAAACTGATCAAAGAAAACTTTTCCCACCGAAAGTATATGGAAAAAGCGGGCATCCGCACACAGAAAAAATTCCCGGCGGACCGCGCGCCGGGAAAATATAAAAATCCGGCCGCGGGAAGGCGGCCGGAACAAAATACTTTTAAACACCCGAATAGGCGTTGAAACCGCCGTCCACAGGGAGAACGGTGCCGGTGACAAAACCGCTGGCTTTATCGCTGGCAAGGAAGAGGAGCGCACCGTAAAGATCGCTCACTTCCCCAAAGCGCCCCTGCGGGGTACCGGCCAAAATCTTGCCGGTGCGGGGCGTGGGCTTGCCAGCATCGTCAAAGAGCAATGCGCGGTTCTGATTGGTGACAAAAAAGCCGGGCGCAATGGCGTTGCACCGGATGCCGCAGGGAGCGAAATGCACGGCCAGCCACTGTGTGAAATTGGACACGCCGGCTTTGGCGGCGCTGTAAGCCGGGATCTTGGTCAGCGGGCGATAGGCGTTCATCGAAGAAATATTGATGATGTTTCCGCCCGTCTTTACCATATCGGCGGCAAATACCTGCGTGACCAGAAAAGCCGTGGTGATGTTGAGATCAAAAACAAAACGGAGCCCCGATTCTTCCAGCGCGAAGAAATCCTTTTCAGCCTTTGTATCGGGCGACAGGGTCTCGTTTGCGGTGGTGGCGCTCGGATGATTGCCGCCCGCACCGTTAATCAGCAGATTGACCGGCCCAAAAGCGGCGTTCGCCGCATCATGCGCCTGTCGGATCTCCTCTTTTTTCAGGCAGTTGCAGGGAACGGCCAGCGTGTTTTCCCCGATTTCTTTTTGCAGTTCGCGGACGGCTTTTTCGTTGATATCCAACAAGGCCACCCGTGCGCCGCACGCCGCCAGAACCCGCGCGAACTGCCCCATCAGCACGCCGCCCGCGCCGGTAATGACCGCAACTTTATCCGAAAGATCTACTGTAAATGGCAGATTCATCTTTTTTCCTCCTTTGAAACAGCCTCAAAAAGGCCGGAAAGATAGCACGCGCCCATGGCGCGATCATAAAGCCCATAGCCGGGCTTGCCTTCCTCGCCCCACACATTCCGGCCGTGATCCGGACGCACATAACCGTCAAAACCGCCCCGGACAAGCGCCTTTACCACGCCGTAAATATCCAGACTGCCATCCGCCGTCCGATGACCGTTTTCATAAAAATTGGTCTCGTTGGTATAGGCCAGTTGCCGCAGATGCGCGAAATACACGCGGCCGGCAAATTCCTCGGCCATACGCGGCAGGTCGTTCCCTCTCCCCGCGCCCAACGACCCGGTGCAGAAGGTCAGGCCGTTATGCCCGTCTGGCACGGCCGCAAAAAGCCGGCGCAGATCCGCCGCATTGGAAATGATGCGCGGCAGGCCGAAAATGTCAAAGGGCGGATCGTCCGGATGGATGGCCATCCGGATGCCGGCCTCGCGGCAGGCAGGCATGACGCCGCGCAGAAAATAAACGAGATTTTCAAACAGCGTTTCATGGCTCATGCCGCTGTAGGCTGAAAGCAGTGCGTTCAGTTCGTCCTCCCGATAGCTCTCATCCCAACCCGGCAAACGCAGATGATGCGGATCCAGCGAGCGGAGCGCCGCCTCGCTATAAGCAAGCGATTCCGAGCCGTCGGCGTGACGGTAATGCAGATCGGTGCGGAGCCAGTCGAAGACCGGCATGAAATTATAGCAAACGCACTTTACGCCCACCGCGCCGCAGGCCAGAATGTTTTTCCGATAGGCCTCTATGTAAGCGTCCCGCGTAGGGCGGCCGAGTTTGATATCTTCATGCACCGGAATGCTCTCTATAACTTCCATGGAAAGCCCATGGCTTTCGGAAAGCGCCCGCAAACGACGGAGTTTTTCCACCGGCCAGACCTCGCCGACCGGCACATCGTAAACCGCCGTCACCACCCCGTCAACGCCCGGAATCTGCGCGATATGGGAAAGCGGAATCCGATCCTCTTCCACATACCACCGAAAAGTCATTTTCATATGATTTCTCCCCCTGTTTCCACTTCCTGCCCGCCGCTTCGGTAAGCCGCCAGGATCATGCGCACCACGCGCGCTGCCTCGCGCCCGGAAACCTCAAAAGGTTCATCTGTCCGGACACAGCGGTAAAAATCCCCGATTAAGCGAATGTGTCCGTTTCCGTAACAGCATTTGCCCGGCGTTTTGATTTTTTCCTCAAAAAACGCAGTCTGACCGGCCACAATGACGGCGTGCGGTAAGACCACCACCTCTCGTCCGTCGGCCAACCGCGCCGTAACCGACACCGGCAGATCGCCCGCCGAGCCGACTGTGGCCACGAAAGTAAAATCCGTCCTGCCGCGGCACCGGAGAAACGCCGTGTCTTCCACTTCAATAACCGACGGCAAAGAAAGATTGGCCACACTGGCCGAAAGGCGCGTGGGCATTCCGAAAAACCACTGGCAAAGATCCAGCGTGTGGAGCGCCTGATTAATGAGCACGCCGCCCCCTTCGGTCTTCCATTTGCCACGCCAGGCGTCCTGCCCGTAATAGGCCGCGTCCCGGTGCCAGACCACGCTGCCGTGCGCCGCCGTCACGCGGTTTTCCGAAAAGAGTCTGCGTGCAAAAAGGTTGGCGGGATTGGTCCGGTTCTGATGACAGACCCCCAACTTTGCCGGAGAGGCCGCCTCGGCCGCCAGAATCCGGCCGATGTCGGATTCTTTGATGCAAAGCGGCTTTTCGCAAAGAACCGAAATTCCCCGCGTAAGCGCCGCCACAATCATGTCTGCATGACAGAAATGCGGCGTGCAGATGTGCACAATATCCGGGCGTACCTGATCAAGCATTTCCTCGTAATCGGTAAAGATTGGGCAGGAAAGATGAAAGCGCTCCGCGGCTGCAACCGCGCGTTCGGGGCGGATGTCGCAAAGCGCGGCGATCTCCTCCCCCAGACGGGTGAGCGCGTCCAGATGCACCGGCCCGATGGTGCCGATGCCGACCACCGCGCTCTTCATGCTTTTTGCTCGCTTTCGGCAATACGCTTTTGCAATTCTTCAAAATACAGATCGTCGTCGACCGGAACGGGCACCTCTTTGCCTAAAAACGCGGAAAGAAGCATGGCGTCCATCAGTTCCACTCCGGCAAGGCCGTCCTGCCCTTTTACATAAAGCGGTTCAATGCCCAGCGCCGCGTTGACAAAATTGCGGATAATCCCGGTATGCTGCAGGTTTTCCCCCTCGGTTTCCACCAGTATCTCTTCTCTTTTCGGCTCGCAGAATTTTTCCTTCGCCGTTTCCGAAAATTCACGCGCCCCCATGGAAAGCCGGGTAAAGTGCAGTTTTCCGCCCTCGGCAATCAGTTTGCCGTTGTTGCCGACCACTTCAAAACGGTTTGTGCCGCCCGCTTCACCGGTTTTGGTGATGAACACACCGGTGGCTCCGTTTTTGTAAAAGAGCACAGAGGTGACATCGTCCTCCACTTCAATTTTATGGTCGCGACCAAAGGCGCAGTAGGAAGAAACACGCTCCGGCATCATCCCGGTGACCCAACTGATGAGATCCAGCTGGTGAGGGCACTGATTGAGGAGCACGCCGCCGCCCTCGCCCTTCCAGGTGGCGCGCCACGAGGAAGAATCATAATAAGCCTGCGGACGGAACCAGTTGGTGATGATCCAGTTGATACGGCGCACCTCGCCGATCTCTCCCGCAGCAATCATTTCGCGCATTTTCCGGTAGACCGGATCGGTCCGCTGGTTGAACATCAGCCCAAAAAGCCGGTCGGAGCGGTCAGCCACGGCATTCATTTCTTTCACCTGCCGGGTATAGACGCCGGCCGGCTTTTCGCAAAGCACATGTACGCCATGCGTAAGGCCGTATTCGCTGATCTCCGGATGCAGATAGTGCGGCGTTTCCACCATCACCATATCCACCAATCCGCTGTCGATAAGGGCCTTGTAGGAGGAAAATGCAGGACCGTCATAACCCGTTGCCGCCCGGAAAGCCGAGAGCGCCGCTTCATCAATATCGCAGACAGCCGCCACATGCGCACGCTCGATCTTGCCCGCGCCGAAGATTTTTTTCATGTAATAAGTGGCCTGTGTACCCGTTCCGATAATCCCGATCCGAATCTCTTCCATGTTTTTATTCTCCTTTGAAATTTTTTTGCAGATACGCAATGCTACGCCCGACTTCGCCAAGCGGATCGGCGCAGTCGGTCGCGTCATCCTCTTCCACCAACGCATAGCTGACACCGGCTCCGGAGAGCGATGCCATTATCTGCGCCCAGTTCAGGTTGCCGTCTCCCACCGGCGCAAACGCCGGCACGAATTTTCTCTCCGGGAAAGTCGGCAGATAATCCTTGAGATGCACGCACGCACACCGGTTGCGGCATTTTTCGATATACTCGGTCACCGAAACGCCGCCCGCCTGTAGCCAGAAGGTATCCAGGGTGAAATTGACCTCCGGACAGGTTCTGAAAATCCGGTCGAAGATGGTTTCGCCGTCCGAAAGGCGCTGAAACTCGTGATGGTGGTGGTGATAAAAGAATTGGGCGCCTTCGGCCTCTACCCGTCGCGCGGCCTCGCCAATCTTGGCGATATTCAGGAGAATCTGCTCTTCCGGCAACCCCTTGAACTCCATATAACCAAGGCCAATGCGCTCACATCCGAAACGACGGTGTTCCGCCACCAGCGCCTTGGTGTCGTTTAAGATCCGGTCAAGCGGCATATGCGTAAGCACCACCGGCAATCCGGTCTTTTCGCTCACCGCACGGATAACGGCCGGATTATAGGGGGCGCCGGAAAACTGAAGGCATTCATAGCCCATGTCGCAGAGTTTTTCCGCCGTTTCCAGAAACGCCTGCGGGGTGGCGATCTGCTTACGAAGCGTGAAAAGATTGATGCCAAATGTCATTTTGCCTGCCATATTTTTTCTCCTTTTTCTTCGGTTTCTTCGTATCCTGCGCGCCGGAGCCCGTTTTTGAGAGCGTTCACGGCGGCGGCAAAACTCTCCTGACGGCTCGGATAGGTAAATTTGCCGCGCAGTTCGCTGTGGTCAATGTCGCCATATCCCTCAAAGCGTTTCAGATGCGGCTCCAGCGTGAGCGTTGCATCCCGGCCACTCTCCCGGATGCGGGTCAGGAGCCCCGGAATGTCCCCGTCTCCGAAGCCGGCCGGAACCAATTCTCCGGTTTTGACCATTACATCCTTGATATGGAAATCATCAATCTTATCAAACAGTGCCGACAACGCGGCGGGTGCCGACTCGCCGCACTGCATAAAGTTGGCCGGGTCATAGACGAACCCCAATCCCGGAATGTCGGCGTGAACAATCTCCAGTACGCGTGAGAGCGTATCGCCGTAAATCTCTTTTTCATTTTCGTGATAAAAACGCACGCCCGCTTCTTTGGCGATTGCGCACATTTCACGCAATGCCGAAAAGACCGCTTCCCTGTTTTCATAAGCGTGATAAAAACTGAAAATCCGCACCCGTTTTGCGCCGAAAATCTGCGCGATGCGGCAAACACGCCGTACTTTTTCCATATGTTCGGGCGCCTTTTCCAGGTCTACCTTCCCAAGCGGTGAGCCAATGGAAAAAACCAGGATACCGGCATCCCGAAGTTCTTTTGCGTAGTTCTGCGCTTCTTCATCGGTAAAATCCGCGATATTGCGTCCGCCAATGCTACGCAGTTCCAGCAGTGAAATGCCGTGTTTTTTCATCTCCGCAATCTGATCGCAAAGCGCCGTGCCGCTCTCGTCCGCGAATGCACAAAGTCTGATCATTTTTTCTTTTCCCCCTTGACGGATGATACTTTTTGCGCTACAATCATTTTAGCACTATTTAAAATGAATTCAAGGGCATATCTTCAGATATAAACTCAAAAATAGGAGAATATTAAGATGCAGGAGATCCGGTTGTTTTATTATCGCCACAACAAAGGAGAATTGGCCACGGCCATCCGGCCGCTCTCCATTGCTTTTTACGACCTGACTTTATTGCTTTCCGGGGCGCTCATCTATTCTGTCAACGGCACCGAACTGACGCTTTTGCCGGGAGACGCCCTTTTTCTGCCGCCCGGCACAAGGCGCGCCCGGAAAGAGGGATATGCAGACTATGTCAGCTTTAATTTCAACTGTGAGGAACCCCTGGTTTTTCCAACCCGTTTGCCGGGTATTCTGCACAGCGAGACCAAATTGCTGATTTCGGCGTGTGATGAAATCTACCGGAAAACGCTCTCCTGCCGGGAGAAAATGACCGGGCAGATCCTGGGGGCGCTCCTTTGCCGTCTGGCAACCGACCGCGACCGGGAAAAATTGAATCCGCTGACGGTCACAATCCTGCGCTATCTTCATACGCATCCAAATGAAAAAATAACGCTGGCAGACATCGGCCGGGCGACTCATTATTCGGCTGTTTACTGCGATACCGTGTTTAAAAAAGACATGGGGCGTTCGATTATTGACTACCACATTGACGCACGCGTCACCGAGGCCAAGAATCTGCTCACAGAAGGTTCTCTTTCCCTTTCCGCCGTGGCGGCGGCGGTCGGTTTTCCCGATTATAATTATTTTTCGCGCCTTTTTAAAAGCCGTATCGGTTATACGCCGCTTTTTTTCCGGCGGATGACAATCGAGAAGACCGATAACGGGCGCAAATAAATCCGGCGCGGGACTTGCTTTTCTTTTGGCTTTGTGCTAAAATATCTTATATTGCGAGGTGAACCCTATGAATTACTTGTTTTCGGAAAAATTTGCGGCGCTGAAGCCCTCGGCCATCCGTGAAATTTTCAAAAGTCTTTCCGACCCCGAAATCATTTCTTTCGCCGCCGGAAATCCCGCGCCGGAATCTTTTCCGGTCGCCGAATTGCAAAAACTCTCCACGGATATCTACGCCGAGTGCCCCGGCACAGCGCTTCAATACGGCCTGACCGAGGGTTATACGCCCTTGCGGGAGGCGGTGGCGGCACGGCAGAAAAAAGTTTTCGGCATCGGCAAAAGCCGGGAAAACGGGGATGCGTATACCGATGAGACCCTCATCGTATCCGGCGGACAGCAGGCCATTGAACTGGCCGCCAAGGTTTTTTGTAACGAGGGGGACACCGTCATCTGCGAAAACCCCACCTTTATCGGCGCGCTGAACGCCTTCCGTTCCAACGGCGCGCGCACGGTGGGGGTGCCGCTCCATGAGGACGGGCCCGACCCTGCGGAGCTGGAAGCAACCATCCGGAAAAACCCGAACACCAAACTGCTGTATCTGATTCCGACCTTTCAGAATCCTTCTGGCATTACCATGTCAAAGGAAAAACGCCACGCCATCTACGAAATCGCCAAAAAATATGCCCTGCCTATCATCGAGGACAACCCCTATGGCGAACTGCGGTTTGCCGGGCAGGATCTTCCCACCTTCAAGAGCTTTGACACTGAGGGATTGGTTATTTACTGCTCCACTTTTTCCAAGATTCTTTCGGCCGGTATGCGGGTCGGCTTTGCAGTGGTTCCCGCCGGGATCGCCTCCAAAATGGTGATCGCCAAGCAGGTAGAGGATGTGCACACCAACCTCTTTTTCCAGATGCTGTGTTACCGCTATATGACGCAGTACGATCTGGACGCGCACATTGAAAAGATCCGCGGCATTTACCGCCGGAAATGCGTCCTTATGCTTGCGGAGCTGGACAAAGAAATGCCAAAGGAGATCACCTTTACCCGGCCGGAGGGCGGCCTTTTCCTCTGGGGGACGCTTCCCGAGGGGCTGTCCATGCCCGAATTCGTCAAACGGGCGCTTTCCAAAAAAGTGGCGGTTGTGCCGGGAACGACCTTTAACTGTGACCCCGACGCACCCTCTCAGTCTTTCCGGCTCAATTATTCCACGCCCAGCGACGAACAGATCGTTGCCGGCGTGCGCCGACTGGGTGAGGCGGCGCGAGAAATGCTTGGCTGAAAACCAGAAAAAATACAAAAAAGCCGCGGCATCTGCCGCGGCTTTTTCATTCTTTTGAGTTTTAAAAATGGAGAAAAACACACCCGTTTGCCGGCTTTACCAATCGGAAGCGACCAGATGCCAGTTTTTCACCAGATAATTGATGCCGGACCAAAGCGTAAAAACAAGCATCAGACCGACCGTAAGCCAGGAAAGCGGATAAAAATGCGCAAAGAAGAAAGTGGGATCGATCCAACAGCAAAGCAGATCCAGAAACGGCTCGATCAGCAGGGTGCAGATGCAGATGATCTGGCAGACCGTTTTGATTTTTCCCAGCATATTGGCGGCAACCACCTTGCCGGAGGCATTAACCAGCACCAACCGGAGTGAGGTGATAGCCAATTCGCGGAAGATGATAATAATCACGGCCACAAAAAAGAGAATCTTGAACACCGTGCTATAGGAAAGTCCGTAATATTCCGGATGCGTCATGCGGAAAAGGAGTGCCATCAGCGTGCCGATGACCATGAATTTGTCGGCCACGGGATCCATGAACTTGCCGAAATCGGTGATGAGATGGCGGCCGCGGGCAATTTTCCCATCCAGCATATCAGTCAGCGCCGTGAGAATGAAGAGCACCGCGCCGGACGCATAAACGGCCTGCCACGGGAGCACCGACACCGGCAAAAGGAGGAGCACCATCACGACCGGCACCAGGCACAGCCGGAGCATGGTCAGACGATTGGGCAGATTCATTTTCTTGTTTTCACTCATGGTCTTTCTCCTTCATCACTGCGCGGCCGACCAGATCATAGTCCACCGCTTCTTCGATCTTCACATCCACCAGACTGCCGGGCGCGACCCGATGGGGGGCCTTGAAATAAATTTTTCCGTCAATATCCGGCGCGTCCGCCGCCGTCCGTCCGTAATGCGTCTCGCTCACCGCGTCAAAATCCTCGGTCAGCACCCGCACGGTGCGGCCGATCTTTTTCTCGTTTTCTTCGGCGTTGATCTGCATCTGAATTTTCATAAGAATGTCGCGCCGGTCGATCTTCAGCTGTTCATCGATCTGTCCGGGCATTGTGGCGGCCGGCGTTCCCTCCTCCGGAGAAAATGTAAAGACGCCCATGTGTTCAAAACGGGTCTCTTCCACAAAACGGCACAGCGCCTCAAAATCCGCCTCGGTCTCGCCGGGGAACCCGACAATAAAAGTGGTACGGAGCGTCAGCCCCGGGATCTCGCGGCGCAGTTTTCCGATGACCTCCCGGATCATACGGCTGTCCCCATGGCGGTTCATGGCGCGAAGCACCGGATCGGAAATGTGCTGAAGCGGCAGGTCGATGTATTTGAGGATCCGGTCATTGTCCCGGATCTCGGCCACCAGTTCATCGGTGATCTTGTCCGGATAGCAATAAAGCAGGCGGATCCACGGGATCTCGGTCTCTTGGGTGATCTTTTGCAGAAGTTCGGGCAGGCGATAGGCACCGTAAAGGTCTTTGCCGTAGCGCGTGACATCCTGCGCAATGACATTGAGTTCCTTAACGCCGACAGCCGAGAGATCCTTGGCCTCGGCAACAAGATCCTCGATCGGACGGCTCCGGTAACGGCCGCGGATAAAAGGAATGGCACAGTAAGAGCAACGGTTGTCACACCCTTCTGCCACCTTGAGGTAAGAGAAAAATTCCGGCGTGGTCAGCACACGGTCGCCGCCCAGTTTCACGGTGTTTTTATCCTCAAAAGAGGCGTATTTTGGCAAAGACGGATTGGCCAGGCGTGCCGCCACCGATTCCACAGCCCTGACAATATTGTGTATACTTCCAACGCCCAGAACAGCGTCTACCTCCGGCATTTCAGTAAGCACTTCCTCGCGGTAACGCTCGGCCAGACAGCCGGTGACAATGATGCCCTTGAGGCTTTTATGTTCCTTCAGCCAGGCGATATCCAGAATGTTGTCCACCGCCTCTTTTTTGGCCGCCTCAATAAAGGCGCAGGTGTTGATGACCACAATATCCGCTTCGGTTTCATCCGGTGTGATTTCGTGTCCTGCCGAGAGCAACTCGTGAAGCATCACTTCGGTATCGAGCTGGTTTTTGGAGCAACCAAGCGAAACAAATCCGATTTTCATGTACGATCCGTTATGGGCAGGCCGCGCGGCGGCTACCCTTTTCTCCCGTTCTGATAAATTCCGTTTCTATTATATCACGCGCGCGCACCTCTGTCAAGGAAAAAGAGAGGCCGCCGGCACTTTTCCGGACGACCTCTCTGAAATTCTTATGTCTCTTCGTTCTTTGCGGAATGTGAAAGGAAGGCGCGGGTCTTTTCGCTCCTGGGCGCGGAAAAAAGCGCCTCGGGCGCGCCTTTTTCTTCGATCACACCATCGGCCATAAAGATGACCTGATCCGAAACCGATCGGGCAAAGGACATTTCGTGCGTGACGATAATCATGGTGCGGTCCCGGCCCTTGAGCGATTTGATAACCCGGAGCACCTCGCCGGTCAGTTCGGGATCCAGCGCCGAGGTGGGCTCATCAAAGCAGAGAATTTCGGGAGAAAGCATGAGCGCGCGCGCGATTGCCACCCGCTGCTGCTGACCGCCCGAAAGCTGGGACGGAAAAACATCGGCCTTGTGCGAAAGCCCGACCGTGGCCAAGAGTTCCTCGGCGCGGCGGTCAATTTCGGTCAGCGCGGCTTTCACTTGGTCAGCCGGAGCGCCGCTCTCGCGCAGAAGGCGCTTTTCACGCAAGGCGGCCGCCAACGTGAGATTCTTTTTGACGCTGTATTGAGGAAAAAGATTGAAAGACTGAAAAACCATGCCAAACCGGAGCTGCCGGTTCTGGCGCTCGGCCGGGGTGAGCTTTCGGGTGTCATTTGCCGAGAAAACCATTTCGCCGTCCACCAGAATCTCACCCGTGTCGGGGGTTTCCAAAAAATTAAGGCAACGGAGCAAGGTGGTCTTCCCGCTGCCGGAAGAACCGATGATGGAAAGGACCTCGCCCTTTTCCATTGAAAAATCAATCCCCTTGAGCACTTCGTTGCCCTCAAAGGTCTTTTTGATATTGCGCACTTCCAAAACAGGCATCTTCTCACCTCATTTCAGGCTGTACCGGCCAAAGCGTTTTTCCAGTCTTGCCATCCCGCCGGCCACCAGAAAGTTGAATACATAATAAATAATCGCCGCCACCAGATAGGGTTTCATGCTGACCTGTGCGGAGGCCAACCGCTTGGCCATGGTGAACATCTCCAGCTGACCGATGGCAAAGGCCAGCGAGGTATCCTTGACCAATGTGATGATTTCATTGGTCATGGAGGGCAAAATTCGCCGGACGACCTGCGGCAAAATGACCAGAAAAAAAGTCTGCGGACGGTTCATGCCCAGCACCTTGGCCGCCTCATACTGTCCCTCCGGCATGGAGGCAATTCCCGAACGGTAGATCTCGGCAAAATAAGCCGCGTAGTTGAGCGCGAACCCGAGAATGACCGCCAAAAACATCCAGTGATCGCCCATATCGCGGAGCTTGATCTTAAAGATATAGTTGGGGCAAAAATAAACCACAAACAGCTGAAGCATCAGCGGCGTGCCGCGCATAATTGAGATATAGATCCGAAAAAGCCATGCAACGGGTTTGATTTTCGACATTCGTCCCCAACAAATAAGCAACCCCAGCGGCAACGAAAGCACCACCGTCAGCACAAAGATCAGCACCGAATAAAGAAGGCCGCTTTGCAGCTGAATAAAAATCTGTGAAAAGTCCCTGAAAAATGACATGTTTCTCCCCTGACGCACCGCACGGCGCGCCCCGAAAAGGGCGCGCCGTTGGTGACTGTTTTTATTTTCCGAGCGTGAAAGCGTCGTAAGAAACGCCGTACTTCTTGCAAAGCCCCTTGATAAAATCGGGGTTTTCGGTCGCAATCTTTTTCATTTCGGCATTGATCTCATCCCGAAGCGCCGTATTCCCTTTTAAGAAACCGACGCCGTAAGTCTCGGTAGAAATCTGCTCGTTCAGAATTTTATAGCCGGCCTTATCCCGGATGAGATATTCGGCCACGCCGATATCCACCACAATCGCCTCGACAGCGCCGGCACTCAACCGGTTGAAGGCCGCTGTATAGTCGGCATCCAGTTCGTATTTGCCGTTTTTAAAAGAGGCCACCAGATCGCTTTTCTCCGAAAGAGCCGTTTCGCCGGAAGATTTGCTCTGCACCGTCACGATCTTGCCCGCAAGATCGGACAGCGCCGAAATGCCGGAATCACTCTTGACCAGTACCACGATGCTGTTGTTGAGATAGCGGTCGGACCATTCATAGGCCTCTTCGCGTCCCTCGTAAGTGAATCCGTTCCAGATGAAGTCAATCGCGCCGCTCTTGAGCTGTTCATCCTTGCTGTCCCAGTCAATGGGGCGAAGCTCCAGCTCGTAGCCGAGATTGTCACAGACTTTTTTAGCATACTCAATATCAAAGCCGACATACTCGCCGGTGCTGTCGTCAACATAGCCGTAGGGCGGATAGTTGGCGTCAAAGCCGAGAATCAGTTTTTTCTCTTCCTTCTTGCAGGAAAAGAGAAAGGGCAGACAGCAGGCGGCCAGCAAAAGCGCCAGCGCGAGAGAAAGCATTTTTTTCATGGCGATACTCCTTGATTTATTGTTTTATCACTTTAGCTTGGTGAAGTGACCCTATGATATCATATCCGAAAAGGTTTGTCAACTGTTTTTTGAAATTTTTTTCGGTTTTTCACTTTTGGACAAGAAAAGGAGGTTTTCCCGTTTCTTTTTGTGCTTTTTGTCCTGCATTTTGCAAAAATCCGCCTTTGACCTTTTTCATGTCATGTTTTACTTGCGTTTTTCCTTTTTTTATGCTATAATATGACCATATCGGTGAAACTCCGATAAATTTTAATGCCGAAAGGCGAAACCCATCGTTTGGTCACACGGTTCTGCGCGGGAATCATCGCGCACGGGGGCGGGAGGCGGTTCTCCTTTCTCCGAATGAGGAAAGCGCGGTGAAAATCCGCCGCAACAGCCATTACCGTCACAGTCGGAATGCTCATTGTCCCGTGCCGTAAAGAATCCTCCGGGCAAAGTGCCGGTTCAACCGGTCGGGGAGGGTGCAGGAATGGCGGTATCCCGCTCTTTTTTGCGCGCTCTCCCGGTCGCCGGCCGTGGGGGGCGCGCTTTACTGATTCGGGCGGGGCAGAAAGGACAACCTCATGAAAACCATCGTCACCCGTTCTCTTTTACTTCTTCTTGTATTGATTCTTTGCCTGCCGCTGGCGGCCTGCGGCAAGGAACCCCTCACCGGTATTTCCTTTGAGGGTGCCAGTTTCGTCTATGACGGGACCGAAAAATCCATTGAAATCAAAGGCACGCTCCCGGAAGGCGTCAGCGTCAGTTATGAAGGCAACGCGCAAAGTGCCGTGGGCAGTTACACGGTCATTGCCCGCTTTACCGACAGCACCGGCAAATACAAACTTCCCGATGAGTTGCGTGCCAACCTGACCATTACGCTGCCCGAACGCACCGTGCCCGCCACCGGCATCTGGGCAAACGCCACCTACCGCAAGGATACGGCACTGGGCACCGGCGCAAAGACCCTCTTTATCGATGTCAAGGCCGAGGGCGAATATGTCACTTTTGCCATTCAGACTGACGCGGAAAATGTCGGCGCGGCACTGTTGGGCGTCGGACTGGTTTCGGGCGATACCACACAGTACGGCCTTTTCATCAAGGTGGTAAACGGCATGACGGCCGACTATAATGTGGACCAGACCTATTGGGGCTTTTTCAAAAACGGGGAGTATATGACAACCGGCGTAGACAGCACGCCTTTTGAAAGCGGAGCGCATTTTGAACTCATCAAAACCAAGTGAGGAAACTGCACTGCGCGCCCGGAAGCGGTTTCTCAGCGTCCGGGAACTGACCGTTTTTTCCATGCTGGGCGCCCTGATGTTTGTTTCTAAACTCCTTATGGAGTGGGCGCCGAATGTGCATTTTCTGGCCATGTTTCTCATTACTTTTACATTGGTCTACCGGGTCAAGGCGCTGATTCCGCTTTATGTGTTTGTTTTCCTGACCGGCATTTATGCGGGCTTTTCCTTGTGGTGGCTTCCCTACCTTTATATCTGGTTGCCGCTCTTTGGCGTGACGCTGCTTTTGCCGCGACGGATGCCGCCCCACGTGGCCGTTCCGGTCTATTGCGTGGTGGGCGCGCTTCACGGCCTTGCTTTTGGCACCCTGTATGCGCCCGCACAGGCACTGCTCTTCGGCATGAATTTCAAAGCAACGCTGTTATGGATCGTGTCCGGGCTCCCCTGGGACGCGGTGCACGCCGCCGGAAACGCCGCGGCCTGTCTTCTTTGCGTGCCGCTGTCCAAATTACTTTTTCGGCTTGAAAAACGGCCGCCTTGCTGAAAAGAGAAAAGAGCCGCTGCGAAAAGCAGCGGCTCTTTTTAAAAAATGATTGCAAATTCCGGAAAGATGTATTATAATGGAGGAAAGAAAACAGCGCCGCGGCGCAAAGGAGTTGCCATGAAACAGAAATTCGCCATTACCATTGCCGATATCCCGATGAATATTGTTTGCGATGAATCTCAGGAAACGATTGACGCCGCCGTATCCGAACTGGATAAGCAGATCCGCTCGCTGACCGGCGACCCGGGCCATCCCTGCACCCGCACTTCGGCCGCATTGCTCTGTGCTCTGGACGCCACCACACGATGCGGCCATTTACAGGATCGCCTTTCGGAACTGGAAAAATACGCTTCCCTTTCCGACCCGAACAACGATGCGGGCGCATCCGCCTATCTGCGCGGAGAAAACGAAGCGCTTCGCGCAGAGTTGACCGTCAGCCGCGGCAGTTACGACGCGCTCCTTCAGGATAACGCCACACTCTTTCAGTTGAACGCCAAGCTGGTCCGGCAAAGCAGCGAGGCCAACGCGCGGGCTGACCGGATGCACGATCAGGTGCTTTCCATTCTCTCCGAGGTGCGCGAGCTACGCGAAAAGCTGGCCGCTTGCTGTGTGGAGACCAAAGAGCCCTCTGCCTCTTACGGTGTGGCGGAAGAAGCTCCTGAAATTGAGATCACACCCGAAGAACAACAGCTGACCCACAAATACGAGCAAATGGATCTGGAGGATATTCTCTCCAGTGCCCCGCGCGGAAACCGCCCGATGCCGGAGGAACGCTGAAAATGCTCCGCAAGGGTGCCCTGCCCGAATTACTCTGCCCCGCCGGATCCCCCGCAGCGCTTGCCGCGGCCATTGAAGGCGGGGCGGATGCCGTTTATTTCGGCGGCCCGACCTTTAACGCGCGGATGAGAGCCGAAAATTTCACCGCTAAGACAATGCAGGAAAACATTCGGCTCTGCCATGCTTTCGGCGTGCGTGCCTATATCACCATGAACACGCTTCTGTTTGACCGCGAACTGAATGATTTTCTTCATGCGGCCGCCGAAGCCGGAAACGCCGGCGCGGACGCGCTGATCGTGGCCGATATCGGCGCCATGCGGCTGTTACACCGCGAACTGCCGGGGCTGTCCGTTCATGCCAGCACGCAGGCGGGCGCGCACAGCCTCGGTGCGGCGGCGGCTTTTGCCGAACTGGGTATCACCCGTGTGGTGCTGGCCAGGGAAACGCCGAAAGCGGACATGGCTCGCTTTGTGCGGGAATCCGGACTGGAAACAGAGGTTTTTGTGCACGGCGCGCTGTGCGTTTCGCACTCCGGGCAATGTCTGTTTTCCTCGCTGGTCGGCGGGCGAAGCGGAAACCGCGGCGAGTGTGCGCAACCCTGCCGCCTGCCGGACGCTACCGGGCGCTTTCCTCTTTCACTGAAGGATCTGTCACTGGCCTCCCATTTGCCCGAACTGATTGAAATGGGCGTGGACTCGCTGAAAATCGAGGGGCGGCTGAAATCTCCCGAATATGTGCGGGATGTCACCCGCATTTTCCGGCGGTTACTGGACGAACGCCGGGGGGCCACACCGACAGAAATGGCCGAGCTTTCGGACATTTTCAGCCGGGGCGGCTTTACCGACGGTTATTTTACCGGCCATGTGGACACCCGCATGATGGGGGTGCGCTCCGAGCGCGACAAAGAAAAAAGCCGGAATATCACGCCCTTCAAGGGCCTTTCCCGAAAAGTGCCGCTCTCTTTTTCGTTCTGCATGAAAAAAGGCGTGCCCGTCACGCTCACTGCGGCGGCCGGCGGCCGCCGCGTGACGGTTGCCGGAGAAGAACCGCTTGTGGCCGAGACCTGCCCCATGGATGAAGCGGCGCTCTCACGCAATCTTTCCCGCCTTGGCGGCACACCCTACGAAATAAAAAGCCTGTCTTTTTCGATTGAAAGCGGTCTCATGATACCGCTTTCAAAACTCAATGCCCTGCGCCGCGCCGCCATTGAAGCACTGGAATCCGATAATGCCGCTCTTCCTTTCTTGCCGAAAGTTTACGCACCGGCGCGAAAAAAAGGAAAAAGCGCCGTGCCGGACACGGCCCGCTTTCTGCACGCCGCGCAAATCACGCCCGAAGCAACCGACTTTTTTGAAATACGCTATCTGCCGCTTGAACATTTCGCACCTCCTGCCAACGGCGTGGTGGTGCCTCCGGTCATTTTCGATCATGAAGAGCCTGCCGTCAAAAAGTCGCTCGCGGCCGCCAAAGCGGCGGGTGCGGAACACGCGCTTGTCGGCAATCCGGGACATATCCGCGCCGTTCTTGAAGCCGGCCTTATTCCCCACGGCGATTTCCGGCTGAACCTGACCAATCAGGAAAGCGTTGAATACTATCTGTCCCTCGGTCTTTGCGACCTTCTGCTCTCACCTGAGCTGAAACTGCCTCAAATCCGGGATATGAGCGGCCCCCTATCGGTCATCCTGTACGGGCGCGTGCCGCTGATGCTACTTGAAAAATGCGCGGGACAGGCCCTGCTTGGCTGTGAAGCCTGCGGCAAAGATGAAAACCGTCTCTTTGACCGCCAGCACGCCGCCTTTCCGGTAATCCGTCTCTCTGACCACCGGAACATCCTTTATAACTGCCGGCCCACCTACATGGCCGACCGGAAAAAAGAACTGCGTGCGGCCGGGATTACCGCCGGACACTGGATTTTTACCGTGGAAAATCCTGCGGAAATCAACAACATCCTGCAGGCCTATCGCAAAGAACTGCCGCCGAAAGGCGCGGTACGGCGGATCTGACACCCTTTGCCCGAAACGGGCGAAAGAAAGGAACTTTTATGCGTTTTGCCATTGAAAACATCCGGATCTTCCGGGAAGACGGCACTTTCGCCCCCGGAACGCTTTATGTGGGCGGCCACAAACTGATTGCCCCCTGTGAAGTTGAAAAAACGATGGACGGTGCGGGAATGTTGGCCTGCCCCGGACTCCTGGACATTCACACACACGGATGCGCGGGGGCCGATTTCACCTCGGCCGATGCCGGCTCACTCCGGAAAATGGCCGATGACTATGCCTCTTGGGGCGTAACAACCGTGTTGCCGACGCTGGCCTCCGACACCTATGAGAACTGGCTTGCGGCCATCCGCAGAATCGGCGAAGCCGGAATTCCCGCCTACCGCGGCATTCACCTGGAAGGGCGCTGGCTGGCACCTGCCCGCCGCGGCGCACACGCGCCGGAACTTCTTAAAAATCCGGACGCCGCCGAGATCCGGGAACTTTCGGACGCCGCCCGGGAATTGCCCATTACGCGCGTAAGCCTGGCCACTGAACTGCCCGGCGGAGAGGCATTCCTCTCTGCTTGCCGTGAACGGGGCATAAAACCCTCCCAGGGACATACCGATGCGGATTACGCCGCCGCCATGCGGGCGTTTGAAGCCGGGGCGCATTGTTTTACCCATCTTTTCAACGCCATGCCTCCGCTCCATCACCGGGCAGGCGGCCCTGTGGCCGCGGCGCTGACCGAAAAAGGAGCCTATGCCGAGCTCATTTGCGACGGGCTCCACATCGCTCCCGAAACGGTGCGGTTGGTTTACGAATGCAAAGGAAGCGACCGCCTCATTCTCATCAGCGATTCCATGGCGGGCACCGGTTGTCCGGACGGCGCCTATGACCTGGCTGGGCAGACAGCCGTTCTGAAAAACGGCCGGGCACTGACTCCGGACGGGAAACTGGCCGGCAGCACCCTGCATCTCCTGCATGGCGTGCAGAATCTGTCGCGCTTTTGCCGGATCCCGTTCGGAAAAGCCCTGCTCTCGGCCACCCGGACCCCCGCCGGATATATGGGACTGCTTGACCGATGCGGACAGCTCCTGCCCGGCACGGACGCCGATCTTTTCCTCCTGCCGGATGAAAACGCGGCACGCCCCGCGCGTGTGTTGCGGCAGGGTCAGTGGCTTTAAACCGCAGATCTCCCAATCAAAAAGCGGCTTCCCCCAAAGGGAAGCCGCTTTTTGATGTTATTTTATTTATTTGCGCACCACCGTAAAGGCGTTTTCACCGATCTTTACATCCGCGCCGAGCGTGGGCTTGGTGAGGGACAGGCAGTTGGCAAAGGCATAATCACCGATCTCGGTAAGCGTGCCGGGGAAAGGCATGGTGGCCAGTGCCGTGCAGGCAAAAAACGCATGTGCGCCGATCTTGGTCAGCGCCGCACCGCCCTCTACGGTCGTCAGGACGGGGCAATTCATGGCGAACTGGGCGGGGATTTCCTTAAGCCCGGCGGGTAACTTGACCGATGCCAGTTTTTCACAGTTAAAGAACATCATCGCGCCCAATGTTTGCACGCTTTCCGGCAATTCGACCCGGGTCAGCGACGCACATCCCGTAAATGCCCCGTCACCCACAGACAGAAGCGTGGCGGGCAGCGTCACGCCGGTCATCTGTGTGCAACCGGAAAAGGCGAAATTGCCGATTTTTTTAATTCCCTCCGGCACGGTGACCGAGAGCAGATTGCTCTTCTGATAAAATGCGCCGGCGCCCACTTCAGTCACTGCGTAATCATGAATGGACAAGGGGAGCGTGACGGCATGCGGCACATCCGAACCGTCAAACCCGGTAATGGAAATCTCATTGCCGTTTACCACTTGGTATGTGAAGGTGTCTCCAAACTCGTTTCCGGTTTCAAAGATGTTTTTATCGGCAGTCACAGACATATCAATATTACTGCCCCCGTCCTCGTCCTTCTTCTTGCAGGCACAAAGAGAAAAGATCATCAGAGCCGCAAGCAGGGCGGCAAAAATTTTTTTCATTTTTTTATCCTCCGTAAAACGGCACTGTAATTGATAATATTATACCGTAACTCTTCCTTTCTGTCAAGGGAAAGCGTGCTTTTTCTTTTCCCCTTTCTTGACAATTCCGCTTTGCCTCTGTTATAATAAGGAAAGGAAAGGGGGCGCGAAAGATGAACGAAAGCGAGAAAACGCCGGTCGGCGAGCTGTACGGTGTAGGTCCGGCCAAAGCCGCGGCCTATGAAAAACTTGGCATCCGCACGCTTCACGACCTGGTTTTTCATTTTCCCCGCTCCTATGAGCACCGTGGAGACATCCGTTTGCTTTCCGAAGCACCGTCCGACGCGCGTTGCGGCCTGCTTCTTACGGTCGGCACCGAAGTAAAAAGTGCGCGGGTGCGCGGGCGGATGTCGATCCTCAAATTCAAGGCTTTTGACGAAAGCGGCGTGTGCGAGATCTCCTATTTCAATCAGGAATATCTGAAAAAAGTCTTCCTGCCCGGCCTTGTTTTCCGCTTTTACGGGAAAGTGGAGCGGCGCGGGCGTCGATTTTTGCTGAACAGCCCGGCCTATGAGCCCTACGATGAAAACACCCCGCTCCCCGAACTGTTGCCGGTCTACCGCCTTTCGGGTGCGCTGACACAAAAACTGGTAGAAAAAAATGTCCGCGCGGCGCTTGCGGCCGCGGCGCTCTGGGAAGATCCGCTCCCGGAAGAGATCCGTCTGCGTGAAAAACTGGTCACCCGGGCACGGGCTCTGCGCGACATTCACAATCCGGACAGTTTTCTCTCGCTCGCGGCCGCCAAAAAGCGTCTTATTTTTGACGAGTTCTTTTTCTTTGCGCTGGGACTTTCACTCTCGGCGGGAAAAGCGCGGGAAGGAAGCGCGCCGCCCTGCCCCGATGATGACCTTTCTCCCTTTCTTTCCGAGCTCCCCTTCGCGCTGACCGGTGCACAGCGACGGGTGATCGGAGAGATCTGTGCCGACATGAAAAAAACCGTCCCCATGAGCCGGATGGTGGTGGGCGATGTGGGATGCGGCAAAACCGTCTGCGCTGCGGCCGCTCTTTATCTGGCGGTCAGAAACGGGCGACAGGCCGCTCTTATGGCGCCGACCGAGATCCTGGCGCGTCAGCACGCGACCGATCTTGAGGCGCTCTTCTCCCCGCTGGGGATCCGGGTAGCGCTGCTGGTCGGCTCCACCCCAGCCGCCGAAAAGAAAAAAATCAAAGCGGCCCTGTCCGCCGCGGACCCTCAAAAACGCCTCCCCATTGTCATCGGCACGCAGGCACTGCTTTCGGACGGCGTGACTTTTGCCGCGCCGGGAGTGGTTGTGACCGACGAACAACACCGCTTTGGGGTGCGCCAACGCGCGCGCCTTTCCGAAAAAAACGAACACGCACACCTCTTGGTGATGAGCGCCACACCGATTCCCCGCTCGCTGGCACTGGCCTTTTACGGAGATCTTGACCTTTCGCGCGTGGATGAGATGCCGGCAGGCCGGGAACGGGTGGAGACTTTTGTGGTAGACGAAAGTTACCGGGAACGGCTTCTTGCTTTCATCCAAAAACAGTGCGCGGCGGGCGGACAGGTCTATGTGGTCTGCCCGGCCGTGGGAGAGCGCGAGGCCGAGCCGGACGAAGTGCTCCTTTCCGAAATCGGCGAATACCTGGAAAAAACCGAACCGGACGCTCCGCCGATGAAAGCCGCCGTCACCTATGCCGCCGAACTCTCGGCCGCGCTTCCCGAGCTTTCGGTGGCGCTGGTACACGGACAGATGAAAAGCCGCGAAAAGGACGAAACCATGAAAAAATTCGTGGCCGGAGAAATTCAGGTGCTGGTATCCACCACGGTAATCGAGGTGGGAGTGAATGTCCCCAACGCCACGCTGATGATCGTAGAAAATGCCGACCGTTTCGGTCTTTCCCAACTTCATCAGCTTCGCGGGCGTGTGGGTCGCGGCAAACGGAAATCCTATTGCGTGCTGGTAACCGGGCGACCGCTCCCGCCGGGCAGCCCCGCCGCCGCGCGACTGGCCACCATGAAAACCACCTATGACGGCTTTGCCATTGCCGAAAAAGACCTTGCCCTGCGCGGGCCGGGCGATTTTCTGTCGGGCTCGCCGGATGAAACCATCCGTCAAAGCGGCGGCGTACGCTTCCGTCTGGCCAATCTCTGCGACGACGCGGGGTTGCTCACCCGCGCCTTTGAGGACGCCCGGGAGCTGGCCGCCCGAGATCCGGAACTCTCGGCGCACCCGGCCCTCCGGGAAGCGGCCCGGTCTCTTTTCACACTGGATACCGATACCGTCAGCTAAAAGAACCCGGCCTCTGGCCGGGTTCTTTTTACTTTTTCTTGTTTTTAAGGCGCTTGTCACACTTGCGTGAAAGGAAAGTCCCCAGACTCTGAAGTCCCTGCACCAGTAAAATAAGGAACAGCACCGCAAAGAGCATCACCAGATACTGATAGCGGTAATAGCCGTAGTTGATGGCAATTTTGCCCAGGCCGCCGCCGCCGATGATCCCGCTCATGGCCGAATAACCCAGCACCGTGGTGATGGCAATGGTCTCGTTGGAAAGAAGAGACGGCACGCTTTCCGGGATCATGACTTTGACAATGATCTGAAAAGGCGAAGCGCCCATGCTCTGCGCCGCTTCGATAATGCTGGGGCTCACCTCACGCAGACTGCTTTCGACCAACCGCGCGATAAAAGGAAAGGCCGCGATGACCAGCGGCACCACCGTGGCGGGCGTACCGACCACCGTGCCGATGATAAGCCGCGTGAGAGGGAAAACCAGGATCATGAGGATCAGGAAAGGCACCGAACGAAGCAGGTTGATAAGCACATTGAGAACATGAAGCACCCATGCGGGCACGCGCAAAATCTTCTGATCTTCGCCTGCCACCAGCAACACGCCAATGGGAAGCCCGATGAGCGTGGCAAAGAAAGTGGCCAGCACCGTGACATAAAAAGTTTCCCATATGGCCATCGGAAATTCGGTCTTAAGAATGGAGAAAGCCTTTTCCAGGGCTTCGGCCGAGAAAACTTTATTCACCGCACTTCACCTCCTCCACACGGATATCCGGAATAGCCGAAAGATAATCGGTTGCCCGCCGGAATTCCGCTTCGCCACCGGGAATACCCAGCAACATATTGCCGTAGATCCGCTCTCCGATGGAGCGTGTGGAAGCCGCCAGAATACTGGCCGGAATCCCCAGTTCCATGGCCATCTGCGCAATCAGCGGCGTACGGGTGGCCGCCGCGCCGCAAAATACGATCCGAAGGACGCGCTCCCCGGACGCGGGCGAAAAATGGATCTCCTCCAACCCTTCCGGGAAGACCAGCGCTTTGGCCGCCGCTGATTTCGGCGCGGCAAACACCTCGCTTACCGGCCCTTCCTCGGCCACCGTACCGTTATCGAGAATGGCCACGCGGGTACAAATCTGTTCCACCACGCTCATCTGATGCGTGATGACCACCACTGTAATCCCCAACCGGTCATGAATCTCGCGGATGAGGGACAGAATGGACTGTGTGGTGGTGGGATCCAGCGCGCTGGTAGCCTCATCACAAAGAAGAATTTCGGGATCGGTCGCCAATGCCCGCGCAATGGCCACGCGCTGTTGCTGACCGCCCGAAAGCTCGGCGGGATAACTTTTCAATTTATCCGCCAGGCCTACCATACCAAGCAGTTCGGTGGCCCGCTTGACCGCCTCGGCACGCTTCATACCCGAAAGTTCCAACGGAAAACAGACATTTTTCAGGCAGTTGCGCTGCATGAGCAGATTGAACCCCTGAAAAATCATGGTGATCTTCCGGCGTTTTTCACGCAATTCGCGGTCCGGAAGCGTGGCGATATTGCAACCGTCAATAAGGACTTCGCCCATGGTGGGGCGCTCCAGAAGGTTGATACACCGCACCAGTGTGCTCTTCCCCGCGCCGCTCATACCGATGATGCCATAAATTTCGCCGTCTTCGACCCGGAGCGACACATCGCGCAGGGCGTCCGTGCCCCCCTGCGCACCCTCGTAGGTCTTGAACAGATGTTTAATTTCAATCATGATATCTCCCAAAGAAGGGCCGCTTCCGGTGGAATCGGCCCTTTTTTCTGATTATTTCTTGCCAATGGCATCCAAAGAGGTCTGCTTGCCGCCGTAAAGCCCCATCGGTTCGACATGGATGACCGCCACAGACACCACATGGGTACCGTTCTGCGCATTGAAATCCTCCAGGTAAGGCAGATGCTGGAAGTAGTTGGCGTCCACCTCGCCGCTTTCCACCACATTGTTGGGCTGGACATAATCGGTGAATTCAATGATATTGAGCGTAATATTCCGCTTGGCCAGCAAATCTTTTGCAATCTGCAGAATCTCGGCATGAGGTGTGGGAGAGGCGGCCACCGAAATGGTGGTACCGGCAAGCGCGGCGTAGTCCACGCTCGCGTCGTATCCGTCGCCGGGGGTTTCCACGGTGCTGACCACCGCGCCCTTGTATTTCGTGGAAATGAAATCGGCCACCGCGCGGCTGGAAAGCGCGGCCTTCAGCGCCTTGATGGCGGGCGTTTCTTCTTTGCCTGCCTTCGTGGCGAGGATGTTGCCGTAGGCCGAAGAAGAACCCTCAATGGTCAGCGCGTCCGAAACCGGCGAAAGACCGGCGGAAATGGCATAGTTGGAGTTGATGATGGCATAATCCACATCCCGGAGAATGTTGGGAAGCTGTGCGGCCTCGACCTCCTTGAAGGTGATGCCGTAAGGATTCTCGACAATATCGGCCACCGTGGCAGTGATGCCGGCGCCCTCTTTTAATTTAATGTAACCTTTGTCCTGCAGTAAAAGCAAGGCTCTGGCCTCGTTGGTCGTGTCGTTCGGAACGGCAATAACGATCGAATCATTTTTCTTGCATCCGACAAAAAGGGAAAGCGCAAGAACGGCAAGGATTGCCAGGGAAAGAATCTTTTTCATAATTAATATCCACCTTTCAGATTTATAGATTTGAATTTCTTAAAAAAGCCGGGGGTCACATTCGTTCAAATCTGAAATTGGCACGAACCAGCGATTCAAAATAATTTTTCATAGATAAAACCTCTCAAAAAAGAATAAACCGGGATGCTTCCAACGAAGCCCCCGGGCAAAAGCAGAAAAAGACGGTTTTACCGACACATATTCGCTTTCAAAGGAGAGCCCGCCGAAAAAGAAACCATGGAACGGCACATCTTGTTTACCATGCACATGCACATCCACATTGCTTTCATGACTGTTTCTCCTTTTTCTGAAATTCCTTTTTAAAGGTTGCTGTTATCATAGCATACGGTTCCCCCTCTTGTCAAGGGCTTTTTCAAATTTTGTGAAATTTTTGAAAATCATCTTGAATTTTTTCTGAATTACTATTGAAAAGATGCAAAAAGCAGGATATAATTCATTTTACCACATATCATTTGTACCGCAGAAGTGCTGCATTTTTATTTCGGTAAAAATGCAGTCTCTTTTCTGCGCTTTTACGGTGCAATGAATGATGTGTGGTAACATAATTCGAGGGGTCTGCGTTTTTCGGTGTGGACAGCCTCGTGCTGGCCACACCTTTTTCTTTTCCGGTGCCCCCGCCATGCCACTCCACCGGACGGCGCTCCGGAACAGCAATCGCTTTTCAAAGCGCACTTTTGCGCAAAGCACTGTTTTCTCAAAATGTACGCTCTTTGTTAACAATTTAGCAATAAACGGGTGTTTTCCGGTATTTTTCGGAATAAATGGTGAGTTTTTATTTATTTTCTCTTATAAATATACAAATGTCTGTTTATTGAATATAAAAGTTTTCCAAAAGCTCCCCCGGTTGCATAGCAAAAGACTTGTATCGGGCATGAACAGGATATTTTGACATTTTACGCCGAGCGCAACACAAAATATAGTAAAATGGCAGCAGGCAGGAATACAGGCGATTTATGCAAACGAGCTATTTTATCCGGAAATAAATTTTTACATTTTTGAATAATAATAAAAGAATATGAGCATAAAGAAAGATAGGTAAAAGGACAATAGCCATATTTTGGGCTGTTTCTTCGTCAAAATAGCCAAAACAAAGAAAATTCATTGTTTGTAATAAGGATTACTCCATTTTGAATTTGTGATAAAATGTGTACAAGTTGTTACAAAAAACTTAAAATTTGTGGCAGCACACGAAAGGAGTACAAAGAATGAATGTTGAGATGAAAGATCCGGACCAAATAATTTGCGGTGAAAGATACCGCACAATCAGAGAGGATCGCCTACCGGTCGCCGGCATGCCGGTCAGCTATCGCCTATTGGGAGACCAATCACCCAAGGAAGGGTATTTCGTAGAAATCTCGGCCGGTGCAGAAACAGGTTGCGTTTTTGTCAGTGAAGATTTTGTAGACGCCGCTCATTTTTACGGATTGGTACTCAACGGCACGGTAACCCCCTGCACGCTTTCCTACATTGCCGAAGATTATTTTTCACGCTGAAATACATCCCACCTCAAGGGAAAAGAGCCGTCCGCACAATAAAGGCGACCGTCTCCGGTCATCGGAACCCCAATTGGCGAAAAACTCTTTACTTTCCGGGAAAAACATGGTATAATATTTAAAAGACAGAATCGGTTCCGGAAAACGCCTGCGGGCAGGAACCGACAAGTCACCCGGCAAGACCACCCGTGCGCGGCACCCGGAAAGGAGAAGAACCATGAAATGCCCCAATTGCGGATTCCCGGACAGCAAAGTCATTGATTCCCGCCCTGTAGAAGAAGGAAACAGCATCCGCCGTCGGCGGGAATGTCTTTCCTGCAACCGCCGCTTTACCACCTTTGAAGTCATCGAATCACACCAGATCCTGGTGGTCAAAAAGAACGGAGAGAAAGAACTTTTTGACCGCAGCAAGATGCTGGCCGGTATTATGAAAGCCTGTCAGAAACGCCCGGTAAATGCCGAAGAAATCGCCACAGAAGTCGAATCCGAACTTCAAAACGCCATGGCGCAGGAGGTTTCCTCCCGGCAGATCGGCGAAATGATTATGTGCAAGCTGAAAATCCGGGACGAAGTGGCCTATGTCCGCTTTGCCTCGGTCTACCGCGAATTTAAAGACCTTGACACTTTCCTGGCCGAGCTGAAGGAGCTCCGGGGGAACGATACAGAAAAGAAAAAATGAAGAAATGTCCGCCGCTTTTTTGCGGCGGGCATTTCTCTTTTCGCCTTCTGGAATGATTGTCTTCCGGACGGCGCTATTTTTTCTCTTCGGGAAGAATGGGATACAGTTGGATCATATTGCCGCCATCCACCGTCAGCTCCGCGCCGGTTGTGTTGCGGGAAAGATCCGAGCCGAAATAATAAGCGGCGTTGGCCACATCCTCAAAGGTGGCAATATCGCCCAGCGGCGTGTAGTTGGAAAGCGCCGCGCGGCAATTGTTATAATTGTTTTCCCAGCGGTCGGTCTTGATCATACCGGGCAGAACGCAGTTGACGCGGATGCCAAGACGCCCAAGATCCAGCGCCAGCGCCCGTGCCATGCCGAGTACGCCGCTCTTGGAAGCGCTGTAAGCCACGCGGTCGGGAATGGCGCGGTAGGCCGTGTTGGAATTGATAAAGACGATGGAGCCCTTCCCTTTTTCCTGCATCTGCAACGCCGCCTGGCGCGCCAGCATGAAATTCCAGCCAATGTTGGTGTTCACAACCCGCATGAAATCGGCCATCGGCACATCCGACCAATGCTGAGCGATACCGAGATCCGCCGCACAGCAGACCAGTGCGTCCAGCAGTCTGCCCTCCTTCCGGATATCGGCAAAAATCTCCCTGACATTCTCCTCATCAAAGGAGATCATGCCATAGCCTTTGGCAAAAACGCCGTATTCTTCGGCGATCTGAGCGGCAAAAGCCTCGGCATGCGCCGCCGTCCGTGAACCGATAAACACATCATAACCGTTTTCTGCAAACTTGCGTACAATGCCCGCGCCGGTATTGCGGACGCCGCCGGTCACAAATACACAGGGATTCATCTCGTTCTCCTTCAGAAATAAAATTCAGTCTTGGCCGGCCGGATATCGGTCAGCGCGCCGGTATAATGCCGGAGCGTGTGCGGCCGGTAAGGGTGCTCGGCGCACTTTTTTTCATTGATTTCAATACCGAGCCCCGGTTTTTGGGGAATGTACAGATAGCCGTTTTCATAATGAAGCGACTCGTTTGTGACCTCGTGCCGCCAGGTAACATCGCTGTACATGATCTCCAGAATGGCAAAATTGGGACAGGTGGCGGCCAACTGCAAAGTGGCGGCATTGGCCACGGGGCCGGAGGGGTTGTGCGGCGCAAACGGAAGCGTCCGGCACTCGGCCTCGGCCGCAATCTTCTTGAGTTCCATGATACCGCCCGCGTGCGAAATATCGGGCTGGAGGTAATCGGCCGCGCCAAGATCAAAAAGGCGGCGGTAATCCCAGCGGGTATAGAGTCGCTCGCCCGCGGCAATGGCCACCGGAGATTTGTCGTGCACGGCGCGAAGCGCCGCCAAATCATCGGGCGGCGTGGGTTCTTCAAAGAAAAGCGGCTTAAAGACTTCCAGCTACCGTGCGATCTTCACGGCGGTGGGAATGTTGAAACGGCCGTGCCCTTCAATAAGCAGATCCACCTCCGGACCGACAGCCTCGCGCACCCGCGCCACGCACTCCAGCGCACGGGACAGTTCCGCGTTGGTCATGTTCAGATAATTCTTTCCGAACGGATCCCATTTCATGGCGGTGACCCCGCGAGCTACGGCTTCCTTAGCTTTGGCGCCGAACTCCTCCGGCGTTTTAGCGCCGGCAAACCAACCGTTGACATAGATCCGCACCTTTTCATGGACGCGGCCGCCAAGCAGAGTGGAAACCGGCACGCCCAGGTGCTTGCCGAGGATATCCCACAGCGCCATTTCCACTGCCGAAAGCGCCGACATCAGCACTGGGCCGCCGCGCCAGTATGCATCGCGGTAAATACTGTGAAAATGCCGCTCGATATCCAGTGGATTCTCGCCCACCAGATACTCTCTGATGTGTTCAACCGCGCCGAAAAGCGCCTTTTCTTTATATTCCAGCGTGGCTTCTCCCACGCCCGAAATCCCCTCGTCGGTATCAACCTTCACAAACACCCAGTTGGTTCGGAAGCAATCGACGGCAAAAACTCTGATATCCGTAACTTTCATTTCTCTTCTCCAAGCGCAATTTTTTGATAGAGCTGTGGAACGACCACGCCGGGACAGCAAAGTTCCGAGGGTAGGTGGCTGTCAAACATGCCGACATGATATGGCACCACGCGGCGCGCGCCTACCCGCGCGGCAAAGCGCGCGGCGTCGGTGGGATTCAGATTGTTCCCCACACCGTTGATGGGCAGAAAGAGCGCCTCGACCCTGTCCGGGAGGTCGGCAAAGATCTCCTCGGAATAAAGCGTATCCCCGGTAATGTAATAGTTTTTCCCCTCGTGCGTGAGCAAAAAGCCGACCGCTTCCGGATCAGAGTGTACGGCCGGCACCGCGCGCACGCGCACATCTCCCACGCTCCACTCGGCGTGGCGGGGCAACCGGACATAGTTGTTCCCCAGGCCGCCGAATTTCCGCGCCGTCTGCCACGCGCCGGGCGCGGCCAGCACCGTCACGGCCGAATCGGCCGTGAGGTAGTGGCAAAGTGTATCCGGATCGGTGTGATCCAAATGATTGTGCGTGAGCAAAATGACATCGGGCACAAGCGAAAGGAGCGACCTGTCCACCGGCACACGGCGGCGGTTCTGCGGCTCCACGGCCACGCTGTCCGAGAGATAGGGGTCGCAAAGAAGCGTCAGCGCCGGTGTTCTGATCAGCAATCCGGCCTGCCCGATCCAAATAAATTCTATCATATCTCCTCCGTAAGAGCCGGCGCAAATTCACCGAAAGTAAGCAGCAGGGGCGTATCCGAGAGCGGGATATTTTTAAGAAGCAGTTCGCCGTGTCCATCGTATTCGGTCATCTCCGGCGGCAAAGCATAGGCCGTGCCGGCGGCAAGATCAAGCAGGCGGACGGCCCCCTCGGGCGCGTCATAAATCTTAAAGGAAACCGTGCCGTCATAAGAAGAAGTCAGGAGCGGCACATCGTTCCAATAGGCCATGGCCGCCGAGCCGTTGCCGCGGCGGAAGGTGAAAGTGCGCACGCTCCGGTCGGTGCAATCGGTGCCGTTCAGCCGCCGGCAAGGAAGCACTGCGCGGCGGTGAATGAGTCGGCCGGGCCGGGCATCACCCGAAAAGACCGAGCAAAGGTGTCCCAACGCATAGTAGGAGGGCTTGGGCGTGTATTCGCCGGTGGCCACGCCGTCCTCGTCAAAATCGGCCGCAAGCACACCGAAATACCCGTAATCCAGATAGCTGGCCTTATCGGTTGTTTTGCCGTGCAGTGCCTCCACCATGTCCATTGTGGAAAAATAGGAGGAAAAAAGCAAATCAAAGGAAAGGTCAATGAGCTGACTGCGCAAAAGGAACTTGACCTGCCGCTCCGGCGTCCAGGCAAATCCCTTCATTGCGCCGGCCCCGTCCGAGCGGGTCTGACAGCCGGATTCACCCTGAATAAGTGAGAGTTTTTCTCCTCCATGGGTATCCAGCAGTTCGCGGAAAGTGCGGATGTGCTCCAGTTGTTTTTCTTCGTCATAAGTATAGATGTGGAAAGACGCCGCGTCCAGATGGGCGGCCAGCCCCTTGTGCAGCACCGCATGGATAAAACCGGATTCCGGGTATTCGGTGACAAAAGCAATGGCTTTGGCATCCGGATCTCCGGCGTGAACGGCATCGGCTGTGGCGGCCGCAAAAGACGCATATTCCTCCGCGTTGGCGCCGGTCTGCGCGCCCATGGCGGGATCGTACCGCCAACTGTAGTTGCTGTCCGGCTCGTTCCAGATCTCATAATAGGTCACGCGGCCGGCAAAATGCGCGGTCAGCGCACGCACATAGTTGAGCCACAGCTCCAACTCCCTTTCGGCGTGCGGCGGACAGCCCACGCCGCCAAACCACTCGGCCGCCCACGGACAACAGGCCGCGTTGCCCCAGCAGATTGTGATCCACGGAGTGAGCGACCGGCGGATGAGATTATCCACAATATCATCCAGCCAGGAAAAGTCATAAACGCCGGGGGCCTTTTCGGTGCGTGCCCAACCCGACTGCACCCGCACCCACTTGACGCCGAGAGCGGCCACCTTGTCATAGGCCTTTTCGGGATCAAACAGCGCTCTGTCCAGCTTTTCAAAACCGATGCCCAGACGGGAATTCTTCACTTCAAAGGCAGAAAGCATTTTGATTTTTCCGATTTTTCTGAGACGATCCATAAAACGGCTCCTTGTTTTTTTCTTATTATACCCCGTGCGCCTACCGGAAATCAAGCAGAGATTCTACTATAAATTTACGAAATTCTATTCATTTTTTCTTGACAGAAAACCCTTTTTATTTTATAATGAAAGTAGGATCACGCCATGAAAAGCGGCCTTCTGAAGGGGGATGTGACGATGGAAAACCGTTTTACGATGCTCAACACGCCCGACAATGTCTGTTTTACGGCCAGCAACCGTCAAAACCGAAAGGGGCCGACACGAGTGACGGAAAATTATGAAATTGAACTCTATCTGACCGATGGCGCCACCACTTTTCTCTGCGGAAAAGAGATTCCCATCCGGCGGCATCTGTTCTTCTTTGCCAGACCCGGCATGGAACGCTATACCGTGGGCAACTTCTCCACCATGAACATTCATTTCCTTTGCCATGATCCCGATTTTGCCGCCCGCTATCTCGACACGCTCCCCGAGCGCACCATGCCGCTTTCCCCCGGCCGCACCGAGGAGCGCTTCCGCACTTTTGTAAAAGCGCTGAAAATGCCCGCCCCCTGCCGGGAACTGCGCACGGAAGGGCTTTTGCTTCAAATTCTTTCCGATTATTTTGAAAGTTTAAAAAAAGAAACAAAGGCCGCTCCCCGCCGGATCCGCTATGCGCAAGAGATCTCGGCGCTGACCGATTACCTGAGGGAACACTTCAAAGAAAAAATCCGCGTGCCCGAACTGGCCGCGCGCATTCCGGTCAGCCCCAACTTTTTTCAGGTCATTTTCAGGGAGCAGGTGGGAATGCCGCCGGCCGAATACCTGCGTATGCTCCGGGTACAGGAAGCCGCCAGACTACTGGCAGGTTCTGACCTGCC
>ERZ779888.624-NODE-624-length-41176-cov-13.541645_pt1 | contig 41176 bp, 34 predicted proteins | sample MGYA00511245_ERZ779888 | MGnify/ENA primary metagenome ERZ779888 (study PRJEB29588, sample SAMEA2155255) | human gut metagenome | biome: human gut; feature: human-associated habitat; material: faeces | place: Denmark | collected 2008/2010 ...
AAAGATACTATTTTTTGAATGATTTTTCGCATTTCACTTACTTTTGACTATAATACAGATATAGAGTCAATCACAGAGTTTTGAATATATGGACGTTCTTACGCATTTTAGAAGTATAGAAGAACTTACCAAAACGCTCTCACGTGAACAAAGATTGTTGAGTGAGATGTTTGAGAAGCGAAAACTCATGAAGTTTTCTCGAGGACTTGCCCTTGATCTTGTCGGGGGAAATGAAGCCAGATTGAGAAAGCTGATTGACTGTGGCGTATTGCTGGAAACGGGCAATGCGGTTGAGATAGAGAGCGACTACCTGAATTTCTTTGAAGAGGTACTGAATGTCAATGAGGAGATCAGTGTCTTGAGTGTACAGGAGTGTATCAATACGTTGAAGGAAAATATAGTGTATTTCCTGAAAGAGACCAATGCCAATCGCAAAGCCGGTTATCAGGATTATGTACGTCAGCTTTTAAAGAAGACCGGATTCAGAACATTGAAGAACGTGGTGGATCTGAAACGGAATATGGATAATACCTATAAGCAGGAGCCCAATTATATCATAAAAAAGCAGAAATTGCAGAATCTGGATGAGAAAAGCCACAGCATTCGTGCAATGATACGTGAGTGTGAGAAGCTGATGGATAATGAACACGCTTTCTTCATCATGGCTAATGATCCGCACATGGTCAGAACCTGCAGTGATGTGAAGCACGATTTTGTGGAAGCTTATCATGCGCTCATGGAGATAGACCGGCAGATTATTTCCTATATCAATCAGATAGACAGCCAGAATAAACTTTACAAAAAGATACGGAAGTTGAAATATCTTCAGGACCAGCTGCTTATCAAGACAGAAACGAATATTATAAATGTTTTGGAAGAAAGAAATCCTCTTTGGATGGAATCACGTCAATACAATAAAATACGTCTGTCTTTGAATATGCTTAGAGATAACGAGCAGATAGGCAAGCTGTTGAGACGTATTGCTGAGCGCAACGGAATACAGAAAATGACAAGAACCGAGGCAGAGCCTCTGACCGAAGAAGACCTGAAAGCCCATGTACAACGGATAAAGGAGGTGGATTCTCAAGAAGTATGGAATGCGTTCCAGGCATCAGGATACAATCTGTTTGAATTCATTTTAAGATACGATTATAAAGTAAAACGTAGCATTGAAGAACATGTGACCCTCTTCTGTCAGTTGGTTATCTTGCATCCGGATGAATGTCGGATGATAGGCAAATATGCAATTTATCAAGACTTTGAATATCCTATAATCTATGCGAAATAATACTCAGAAAATATACGAACGGTTAAGCCGTGGTGAATTCCTTTCGGCGGACAGCACAGATACGTCTGTCAGACATATGTACGAAGACATCGAAGAAAATCTGGAAGACTATACAGAATACTTCAGGGAAATAGGTCTGCAACTGGAATCCGGCAACGGTTATTTCTATTTTTCCAGAACAGGAGAAAGTAAACAGACCATAGAGCAGAAATTGGAAAGTTTCTCCAAATGGCTTGACTATCTGGATTTTCTGAAGTGTTATAATCAGTCATTCGCCGCAGGATATCAGTTCCGTAAAAGTCATCTGATAGAACAGATAAGCCTGGATATTGAACTTAAGGAAAAGGCGACTCACCTATTTAAAAAATATGGTGCAGACTCTAACATTGAGATTGTAAACAAACTGTTACAGGAGATGCAGAATATGGGCTTTGCAGAATGTATCAGTGAACTTGACGAGACATATAAGATTACTTCCGCATTTCGCTATGCTGAAGAGTTGGTTGAGATAATTCAAATAGCAAACGAGGATGAGATACCTGAATAAGATTATTTTTATCAACAGTGCCAATATACCGTATGCGGAGATTTCCGTAGATGGAAATGTACACTTTACTGGAACACAGGGTGTCGGTAAAAGCACAATACTGAGAGCATTGCTGTTCTTTTACAATGCAGACAAGCAACATCTTGGTATTCAACAGGGACAGAAACCTTTTGATGAATTCTATTTCCGCCAGTCAAACTCTTATATACTTTATGAGGTGGTGCGTGACAATGGTGCATACACCATACTTGTTTGCAGATATCAGGGACACGCCTCATGGAGATTCATCGATGCACCTTACCGGCGTGAATGGCTAATTACAGAAGATAAGCAGGTATTGAGCGACTGGATAAAGATTCGTGAACGTATTGATATAAACGTGGTTGTCTCTGCAAGGATTGACACCGGTGTAATGTTCAGGGACATCATCTTTGGAAACACTCGTGACCATAAATACACACGTTATGCATTGGTTCAGAGTTCACATTATCAGAACATACCGCGGAGCATACAGAATGTATTTCTGAATACAAAACTCGATGCGGACTTTGTAAAGAATACCATCATACAATCAATGACGGATGAGGATATACCGATAGATCTGCAGACCTACCGGCGACTCGTTACAGACTTTGAGCGTGAGTATAACGAGATTGACTGTTGGTTCCGCCAATCGCGTGACGGCAGTTATCCAGTACGTCAACAGGCATTGAAAATAGCCGAACAGGGACGTACCATTGTTGCACTCGACCAACAACTGGCCGACATATGGCACATGCTCAATCATGCTGTCGCTTATAGTGAGAAGCAGATTCCTCTGCTGGAAGTGGAGACAGCCGAAATTAAGGCGGAAATAGAGAAAGTGCAAGGTCGTGAGAAAGAACTTACGGATGATTATAATAAAGAGAAAGACTCGCTCAATCAGAATCTTGGCGCACAAAAAGGCAAACTCAAGGAAATAGCACAGGAAAGAAAGTATTTTGAGGCTAACGGCATTAAGGATAAACTTGCCCTTGCCGGACGTGAACCTGCCATCAGACAGGAAGTGAGTGAAAAGCAGACACTGTTGGACGATTTGTTGAAAACTCATGCGTCGATAGAAGAAAAGTATAACATAGCGAAGGATAAACTGGAAAACGCACGCCAGGCATTTGAAAACACCCAGAAAGAAGCATACTATAAGAAACAGGCCGAGCTCCAGATAAAGCGGAACAGACTGGAAGAGGAGCGTACAAAGAACAAAAATCTGGTTCTTGATGAATTCAATGATTGGCTACACGACTCCGACGAGCGTCTTCAGATGTTGGTGGCTGAACAGAACAGGGCTGAGAATGCTCTGAAGGAACTGCGTCAGTGGCATCCGAAGGCTGACGAAATAAAGCAGGTGGATGAGGATTTGCAACAATTGAATTTTACGGCGAAGGAGAATGCCGTCAGGCAGAAAGCTGTAAACAGTCAGATTGGTCAGATCACCGTGGAGTATAGGATGAAGGATGCTGAAATAAAACAGGCATATCAGCGTGAGCAGGAACGTCTTGACTCAGAGCGCACGAATATACGTGAACATATTGCGAAGATTGACGGGCTGTTGGCTCGTCTGGACGGTTCTCTTTACAAATGGCTGTGTGAGAATGTCGATGGTTGGGAGGACACGATAGGTAAAGTTGTGGACGAAGAAAGAATACTTTATGCTCAAGACCTTGACCCTCAGTCGGATGCTGAATCCAAAGGATTGTTCGGCATAAAACTAAACCTGGATAATATTAACTCCGTACACCGCACACCTGACGAGTATAGATCTGAGAGAAACAGTCTGGAAGAGCAGGTGCGGCAGATCAACCGACAGCTCACGCAGATGCCTGTCGCCCTTCAGGAAGAGACGGCCAAGCTCGGCAAGAAATATGCAGACCGGGTGAATCCGCTCCGACAGACACTCACGCTGTTAAAGGTCGAAGAAGGACAGATACCCGGAAAGCGGCAGAATCTGCAAAACCGCAGGCACGAACTTGAGATGGAAGAGAAGGAGCTGATAGAGCAGGAAAAGGCTGTTCGTGAACATTCACTCAATGAGGCCGTGCTGAAAGTTGAATCGGAGAAAGACGTCCGTGGTAAGAAAGAGATAAAGAACAGGAAAGACCTCAAGGAACTTGACTCTTTGTTTAAAAAGGCGATGAAAGGTTTCGATGATGAATTGCGCTTTTTTAAAGATGAGCAGACGGCAGCGGCGTCTGCCCGCAATCAGGAGATTGCAAGGCAGAAAAAGCAACTTGACGAACAGATGTTGGCAGAACTTGCTGGCAAAGGCGTTGACACAAATCTGCTGGAACAATACCGTAATGCCCTGAAGGACCTTAATAATCTGTTGAAAAGAATTGAAAATGACCGTAACCTCGTAATCAGCTATTGCGAGACTGAACGTAATCTTTTTGCCAGGGAACCGGAGTTTAAAAAGGCCATTAGGACGATAGAACAGAAACTCACAATGATACGCCAGCACTATGAGGATAAACGTAACCGTATTGAGAAGAAATACAAGGAGCTGGGCGAACGGCAGAAAAAAGTCGCCAATGAATTGAAACACAGGCGTGACGGTTTGAGCGCTTATCGTCAGATGAGAGATAATGAGCATCTGGTGCCTGACTCGTTCTTGTCTGATGCCGATATGGAGAAAACTGAACAGGATTGCCAGATGCTTCTGAGCCAACTCCGGGGAACGGTGAACCAGAAACGCGAGTCAATCGACAGACTTAAGGAAGTAGTTGTCAGTTTCAACCGGAATTTCAAGCCTCAGAATGCCTTCCATTTCAATACCATGCCTGTCACTGATAATGATTATCTGCAGATATCCGTAGATTTGCAGGACTTTATGGACAATAACAAGATAGAGGAGTTCCGCATACGTACAAGCGAACATTACAAGGACATCTTAGGACGTATCTCGTCCGAGATAGGTTCGCTCATGAAACGCCGGTCTGATGTGGATGGGGTTATACAGGACATTAACCGTGATTTCATAGAAAAGAACTTTGCCGGAGTAATCAAGAGCATTGAGCTCAGGGCGGATGAATCATCCGACAAACTCATGCAGTTGCTTATATCCATTCACAATTATGCCGTAGAGAATGCCCTATCCATCGGCGAGCTGAATCTTTTCTCAAGTAACAACCGCGACGAGATCAACCGCAAGGTGGTGGACTATCTGAAGAGTCTGTCCCATCAGTTGCAGAACGAGCCCAATCGTCCCACGGTTTCTTTGGGCGACGCGTTCCGTTTACAGTTCCGTGTTAAGGAGAACGACAATGACACAGGTTGGGTAGAACGTATTAACAATGTGGGGTCGGACGGCACAGACATTCTTGTCAAGGCAATGGTGAACATCATGCTCATCAATGTGTTCAAGAAGAAGGCAGCCCGGAAGAGCGGCGATTTCATTGTGCACTGCATGATGGATGAGATCGGACGCTTACACCCCAACAACATAAAAGGTATTCTTCAGTTTGCCAATTCGCGCAATATATATCTTATCAACAGTTCACCCACATCTTATAATCCTTACGACTACCGCTACACCTATCTGTTAAGTAAGCACGGAGTGAAAACGAGAGTGGAGAAATTATTGAAGCGAATAAATTAGTCTGATATATGGTTGTGAGTGCATCTATACAGGCATTGCTGGCCGGTGAGCAGGTTGCCGGCTCAAGGCTTAACCGCAGGCTGCTCGATGAGCTGCTGGCAGAAGGCATACTGTTGGTCATATCACATGGCTCCAGAAAATCGTATAAAGCCCGCGATACGGAGGCTCTGAAAAGATTTCTTACAGATAGAGAGGATGGTTTCCGCATCCTTGACGTGAACGGTTCCGGTTCACGTGCTTCAATGGCGGTCGGAACCGGTAACTCCAAACTCGCTCCGGTGCGTTCGTGCCCAGGCTTTCCAGTGAACAGTTATGAACCTATCGATTGTTTACTTAATGGAGAACCTTTTACCGTAAATCCGCAGGAAGGAAGTTTTGTCTTCGTGTCCGACTGGGAGCGATTCGTCATTCCGGCGGATGTGGTGGTGATAGGCATCGAGAATATGGAAAACTTTAGGATGATCCGTAAGCAAAGAACTGTCTTTGAAAAATATCTCCGCACGCATGGCCTTTCACAAAGAGCGCTCTTTGTGTCCCGATATCCGCAATCTGCTGATCTTAGACGATGGTTGTGTTCTGTTCCAAATCATTATCTTCACTTCGGCGATTTTGATCTTGCAGGAATAAATATATACATCGTTGAGTTCCTGAAATATCTGGACGTAGGACGCTCTTCATATTTAATCCCCAACGATATAGAATCGCGTCTGAGGTCCGGCTCCCGTAAAAGATACGACGATCAGTATAACCGTTTTAAGGATGTAAAGTCTGACATACCCGAATTACAACAATTAATAGATTTGATTCATCACGAGCGAAAGGCATACGATCAAGAGGGTTACATATGTTGTAATACGTGAATTCTACAAATTTACAAAAACTTGCAAATCGTCGAGCTCACGTTAAATAGGTTGACGATAAAATTATCAACGCTCCTTTCATATTTCTTTTCAACTTGGTCATAAGTAGTATGCCGTCCACGAACAGTCTCTCAAAAAGATTCCTGCCGATGTATCCCTTATCGCCGACAATCTTTCCATAGATAAATTCCACAAAGGCTTTGTATTCAAGGGGTTTACGGTCATCCACATCACCCGGAGTAATCATAAAATTCAGGAGCTCTCCGCGTTCGTTGCATATGAGATGTAACTTGAAGCCGAAGAACCAGCCCATGGAACATTTACCTCTTTGTGCTATCCCTTTGAACGTCTTATGGATATGGATTCTCGGTTTTTTGCATACCCGTAAAGGAGTACTGTCAACGAAGCTGATAGCTATGCATTTGCATAAAAGCACATTCTTGATGAACATAGCCAATAGGATGGCTACCTCTTTTCCCGGTTCTACAAATCGGTCATAGGAGACTAAAAGAGAAGACGTATATCACGGCAGATCTTTTCCAAATAGAAATGTTTCAGACAACGATAGCCCGAGTCATGGAAAAGTATCATAATGAGCATGATTCCTGCCTTTGACATGGTTGAGGCACGGTGATATGGGCGTTTCATGACAGGTATTAGCGTATATTTTGACATCATTGCATCAAAAAAACTTACAAAATTGAAAATCAGCGAAGCTAAATCATCTGCAATACAAAATAATTCTATAACTTTGCTTTCGGTGATCATAGCGATTATTGTTTGTAATCTTTTGTAATTCAGCACTATAAAGTTAAAAATTTTCGCTAATCACCAAATTTACAAGAACTTACATTTCGTCGAACTCACGTTATCTTATTAATTCATTTCGGTTTGTCAATCATTCCAATGTATATACTGAGTCAGTTGTTGAATATTGGGAACAACGAAATCAACGGATGGCAGAAAGCATAGTAATACACATCATGACAAATCCTTATGAAAGAAATGTCTTGATTGTTGGGACCGGGCATGTAATAAGTTTATCAAATGCATTGAGAAAAATTTGTCCTCGTTTGAAAGTTATGCTAATGCATGAATATGGCAAAAATTGAACAATGATGTCTGGGGAGACATGCTGAATTACCGTATTTACTGATTATGCTTAAAGATAATGATGGGAAAAACACAAGGATGTAAAAGATACGGAACTGTTCATATAATTTTAATATAGCTATCCCCAAAAGACACTGTCTCCATAAAATTGTGTAAATGCTTAACTATATCATTCATACAGTTGAGCTTGTTACGATGTCTTTTCTGATTCTTCACAATCAGATATTTTTCTGTTGGAAAGCAAATTTCTTGCAAAAATCATTCGCTATACAATAAGTTTCTGTAACTTTGGAAGAATCTTATAACCTTTTTGTTTGCAATCGGTTCTGCGGATAAGATAAAAATGAGGTAATGATTTGGCAGCCGTGTCTATTTCTACGCTCAGCTCCGAATTGTTATCATAGTCACTCGTCATGATGCAAAAATACGAATAATAATTAAAAAACCTTCAATTATTAAGGCATCAAAAACTATTTCACGGAGTTTTCACAAATAAATCATAAATGCATTTTATACGAACCCGCCAGTCTTGGCGGGACTGGCGGGAAAGAATACTTTAAACTTTTTACGCAACTGAATTTCTCTTGCGAGGCCATCTTCTGTAATGCGCTCTAACGGATTTCCACCGGTTAAGGCGGTGCGCCAGTAAGAGTGAACATACACAGGTTTGTCATAGAAGCCTTGAACCGTTTTAGAGTTTTGAGGCAGAGTCTACATCAGACGGTTCTACTGATGAGGATGCCTATGATTACGATAAATCATGATTTAACTCCATGAGCTTTACACGAATGCGATGTGCATACATGAGCCGCCTAAACGACCTTCACGGATTTATATTTTGATTTTATATTTTTTAGATTTATTCACAAGAATGTAAATACCGTTAGGCAACTGTTTGATTTCTTCTAAACTATAGGATTCACCAACCTGTAGTCCAGCGATATTGTAAACATGATATAGAACATCATCTTTAACATTGGAAATTTTAGTAATTCCGCTTTCATTATCAACCTCATAAATATTCCAAAAATTTTTCCATATTTCGGCATTTGCATATGCTTCTTTACAACCAACAGGAACACAAAGTATCGCATCGGTATATACTTTAGTCGGAAAGTTACCTAAACAAATAGGAGGTGTTACTGATAAACATTCTATCTTAGCAAGATTCTCTTTATAGATATTGCTTAGATTAAATTCTGTTATATTTGCACCTAACTTTAGAGTATCAACTCTTTGATAGAAATATGGAACAGAAGTGCACTTCCCGCCAATCTCTAATTTAGATATTCTCCCAGTTCCTTGTTTGATTTTTACGTCGAACCCCGTAGATCCTATATCTGAAGACCAACGTTTTATATCAACCAGTGGACGCCCCACGTAATAGTAATCTAAATCCGTATTTGTAAAGGGGGGCGTAGTTTTATTATTATTTATCTGAAACCCTTTAATACTGAATTCTGTATCTGAATCTTCAATAATAAATTCTTTTACATTTTGCAAATAAGTCTCATCTATTATCTTTGGACCATATATCCCATAACTGGGAGTGTACGAATAATATCCTCCCAGTGTCTCATATGAATATGATTCCGGCCTATAATTGTAATTCGCGTATACCGGAAACCCTCTCAGTCCACTACCGATTTTCAGCGTTTCAAGGTTTTGGCAATCCCATAATATTGTAGGTTCTATCTTTGAAACACTTGATGGTATCGCTATTTCCTTTAAGTTTTTACAACCAGCAAATGCCATATCGCCTATAGTTGTCAAACTCTCTGGGAGAGTAATCTCTTGTAAGGCTATGCAATTTTGAAAAGCACCTGAACTAATTACATTTGAAGAAAATGTTATATTTTGAAGTTCAGAACAGCCACTAAAGCATCCTTCAGGAATAGTTTCAATCCCGGCAGGGAGATTAATTTCTACAAGTTTTGTACCGGCAAAAGCACTATTTCCTATAGATACGACACTGGATGGTATCACAATAGACTGTAGTCCAGATTTGTAAAAGGCATTTTTTCCTATTAAATTGATAGATGAATGCAACTCAATATTTTTGAGTGATTTGCATTCTTGGAAAGTGCCATCGTTTATTTTTTCTATTCCTTCTGGGATGAAAAATGCCGTAAGAGATGAGCACCCGGCAAAGGCATAACTTCCAATAGAAGACAGAGAGTGTGGAGTATTAATCGTAACCAGAGACGAATCGTTCATAAAGGCATTGGCGCCAATAGAAGTTATGGTATTAGGCAAAGATATTTCAGAGATCTTCGTATTGTCTTTAAAAGCATTTGCTTTAATGCCTGTGACGTTAAGAGTTTTATTCTTATACGCAACACTCTCAGGAATGACTATCTTTGTTGCATCATTGTTAACCAGCTGGTCTACACTAACGGTCAAATCCGTAAAGGATGTTATTGTATATGCAATGCCATCCACCTCAAAGTCGTAGGCGGATGCAGAGATGGACAGGCACAGCATTACCATGGCTATCCAAAGTTTTTTAACGATTGACTCCATACTTTTAGAATTGAATGTTAGTAATTACATCATAAGGAACTCCTATTTCGCGGAGCCATGGTGTACCGATTCTTTCTGCTTCAACTTCGCTGATACCTAAACGAAGAGTGAGCGGATTTTCACGTGTGGATTCACAAAATCCACGATAGTAGCCAGAATAGGCGTCGCCACTGGAAACTGATACGGAGCATCGTTGTCCCAATTTCCCAGCAGTTTCTGAAAGCAGTTCAATGCTGTCCATTTTTTTTACAGATGCCGCGGTCATCCCCTCGTTGGCATTAACTTGTTATACGGAAAAAGCGTAGGAGTCTGTACCTGTCACCGTCCTACGAACAGAGGCTTCTCGCATTGCCCTATCAAAGTTGGACGGCAACGCAGAAGCCCTACGCTTATATATGCAACAAACGCATACAGCTTTCAATTTCTTACGAAACCACAGCTGACGCTGATATTACATATTCACGGGCATCTACCGTTGCACCATCCTTGACTTTGATATGAATTTTGCGAGAATTCCTGTCCGTCAAGAATCAGCGCGGATAAACGCTTTTTTTTAAATCATGTCTGCTCACCGCCCTCTAACCCCAGACCGGGGCTCCTGAACGGTCTGCATTTGCAAAGTTAATAATAATTGTTTAGTTTACATCGTATCATTGTATTTTAATGTGTGTTTTTCAGCATAATTGAGCTCAAAATATGATTTAGGAGCTGTCGTCAAACCTAAATTATTCGACTTCGGAGATAATTTCATCTCCAATGTTAGTAAGGCGTTTTAAGCCGCCCAATTCATTTTGAGCGGCTCAAAACATACCTTGCTGTGTCCTTGTGGACACAAGAATCCACTCGATTATTGCACGCATTTTTCATAGTGGCGGAGCACACTTTCACCTGATAACGGGATACACCAATCTGTATTAAATACAATACACCCATTCTTGTACTCATATAGGTATGTTATTGACAATGGGGCTATGCATAGGTTTTATTACTTCATGCCGTCATATCCATGTACCTCATGCTTGATAATTAGATACTTTTGCTCCATTACTTACCAACGAAAAGAAGACCGTTTCCTCTTTTCGCAAGTAAACCTTTCAAGAATGACACTGCGCATCTGTTCCGCACCAAAACCATTGATGCGGAAAGCAAGTGCAACTATCATCGGAAGACTGAATACATCTGCATTATAGCCGTTCTCCAAACGGACATATTTCTGGACCTCGTATTCTTTTAATGCTCCACTTTTATATATGGCTCTGACGGCAGCACGGAGTGCAGGAGCGGTTATCCCAAGCAGTTCCACAAGTTCCGGTTCGCTCATCCAAATGTCGGTGATATTGTTCGGCGTGATGATGTCGCCGGATTCACCTATTGTTATGATGTTTCTTCCCATACTCATGACATCGTTATTCCGTTAAACGATTCGTGGTTCTCAAAATGTTACATAGTAGCTAAAATAACTTGTTCTGCTATATGGTTGAATCAGTAAAGTAAGTTGAGCTTAAAATATATGTACATATAGTGTGAATCTAAACTTTAAATTTGTAGAAAGCCCTTCATCGGTCAGAATGCTGTTCTGGTTGATGAGGGGTTTTACTGATCTTTTTTCCGATGCATCTTATGCAAGCTATTGTACATATTATCTTTTATGGTTGTCAGGTAAAAATCCAAAAGGAAAATACTTGCAGATGATTTACCACATAATTTCCATTGAGCCGATTTTCCATCGTCTAATATTTCATTATGACGGTCTGCGGGGATAATACATCGTTCTGCGGTGGCATATTTATTTGTCAGAATTATTACCATACGCTTCATAGTGTCGCTTATTTCCATTATTTTTGTAGGAAATATCAAGAGCCGTCATCCTGTGGCCGGCAGACTATTAAAATACATTGCTGGTTATAATGCGATGCGGGCGGGGCGTAAGGATGTGACATATAATGAAATACATAACTTAATAATTGATTTATAGTAATGAAAAAAACACTGTTATTTCTATCTCTGTTCATTCAGTCTATTATTGCCTTTGCGGATGATTCTGCCGGATGGCAGATCTCCACATCTGACAAGGGAGGTGATTATTATGGCGCCGTCGTGGCCAGCGGACGTATCGGCATACTGCCGTGGAGAGAGCCTTTCTCGGTGAGAGACGTGTTCCTGAACCATGTGTTCGACGCCGACGGCAAAAACGGAGTGAGCCGTGTGTTGAGAGCCATCAATCCGTTTCAGTTGCAGGTGTATATAGACGGTCGTTGCATGGAACTGAACAACGTGGACGACTGGCGCCAGACGCTGGATATGAGGCACGCCGTTCACAGCACATCTTTTTCTTATCAGAACCGCGCAAAAGTAGCCTATGATGTCCGCGCACTGCGCAATATGCCTTATGCGGGCCTCATAAACGTCAGTATCGAGGCCTTGGACGACATTGTGATAAATGTCCGCAACGTGCCGGTTGTGCCGAACGAATATCAGCAGCCGGTCACCGAGATGCAGAACATCAACGTGGAGGGCACGCCACTCAGCATAATGCGCACCTGTGCTTACTCTCTATACCGTAACAACGAGGTGTCGGCCTCGTCGGCGTTCGTACTGCCAAAGAACGACGATGCCGGCGTGGCAGCTTCGGGCAACAGCGTCAAGATATACAAACATCTGACGAAAGGCGAGAAATTTACCTTCAGTCTTATCGGTTCAATCTGCACAAACCGCGACTTCATAGACCCGTGCAACGAGTCGAACCGACAGGTGATATACGGCGTTTACGAGGGAGTGGACCAGCTGGTCAGGACACATGAGGCTCTGTGGAGCGACATCTGGAAGAGCGACATCATAATAGAAGGCGACGACGAAGCCCAGACAAGCGTGCGGCTCGCCCTCTACAATCTGTATTCATCCATCCGTGCGAACAGCCGCTTGAGCATCCCGCCTTTCGGATTGTCGTCACAGGGATACAACGGTCACATATTCTGGGACACCGAGATATGGATGTATCCGCCTATGTTGTTCCTCAACAACGACATGGCCAAGTCGATGATGGACTATCGTTTCGACCGTCTCGACGCCGCACGCAAGAAAGCCGAGGCCAACGGATATATGGGAGTGATGTTCCCGTGGGAGAGCGATGACGCCGGCGAGGAGGCCTGTCCGACGTGGGCTTTGACCGGTCCGTTCGAGCATCACATAACCGGCGACATAGGTATAGCGGCGTGGAACTACTACTGCATGACGCAGGACAGGAAATGGCTCGAGCAGAAGGGCTATCCGTTGATAAAGGAGATAGCCGACTTCTGGATAAGCCGCGCCACGAAGAATGCCGACGGAACATACTCGATAAACAATGTCGTGTGTGCCGACGAGTACGCCATAGGTGTGGACGACAACGCTTTCACAAACGGCGTGGCCATCGTCTCGCTGAGAAACGCATGCAAGGCGGCAGCTCTTTGCGGCATGAAATATCCGAAGATATGGAGCGAGGTGGCGGACAAAATAAGCATACACCGTTTCGATGACGGGGTGATAAAGGAATACGAAGATTATGACGGCCGCGGCATAAAACAGGTGGATGTCAATCTATTGGCTTATCCTTTGCAGCTGGTTACGGACGCATCGGATATCAAGAAAAACCTTGTGTATTACGAAGACAAGATAGACAAGAACGGTCCGGCCATGTCGTTCTCCATCTTCGCCGTGCAGTACGCACGACTGATGCAAGGTAAGAAGGCATACGAGATGTTCGTACAGGGCTACCGTCCAAACAAACTGCCTCCGTTTGGTGTGATATCCGAGGGCGCGGGCGGCACCAATCCGTACTTCACAACGGGCGCCGGCGGTATGCTTCAGGCTGTCATCAACGGATTTTGCGGACTGGAGATAACCGACAAAGGCATACGCCAGGTGCCGTCTGCGCTGCCTCCGCACTGGAAGAAACTCACCATAACGGGCGTTGGTCCGGACAAAAAGACATACACGAGAGTGCAGAAATGAGTCGTATGATACATGGCGTAAAAGCCGTGTAAGACCATGAATGCCTTATCTTTCCTTCGCCTTACTGCTGACACCGGAGCCGCATGATACTCCGCCATCGGCCGTAAGGCGAAGGCTTTTTTCATTTGTCGTTGCCACATGAGCACCGGAGCAGGTGGCGCGCATGCACTCAAGCTGCGACAAACACTGCGCCATATGGTTGGCGGTTTACGTATGACGCACTCTATGCGCCATCCCGTCCGACACTGTATCATGGCCAGTCCCGCCACGCTTTCGGCAATTACGCCCGACGGACGGCTTTGCAATATAACGTAATTCACAGGACTTTAGACTGACGGTCGGGAATAAACGAAAAAAGGAGGCGATGATGTCCATCGCCTCCTCTGTTATTTTCCCATGTAAATATTCATAGAGCCTGTCGCTTTTTCCCGCCGTGCGTCACCGCTGTGCGGACTGCTCTCAGGTACAAATCAGGAGCTTTTTGTTTACTGTATGTATTTGGTTGTCGATTGTTTTGCCCACGGGTGACAATCATCCGTATTTTATGATGACCGTTATCTTAGCCTGACCATAGTGCGTATTCTTCCTGTATGGCGTGTATGGGTCGGTGCAGTGCATCATGTATATGCGGTTCTGCCGTTCGCCGCGCACCGTAAGCATGAGTGTCAGACTGCCTTCCGTGCGTTTCTCGGTGAAGTTTCCTTTCTTCGATTCGCCTCTGAACACGTTGATGAATTCGTTTATTCCCATTTGGTTCAGCTCAAGCACATTCACCACCTTCAGCACCTTGCGTGTCTTAGGATCGCGTTCCACGGCCGAGGTAAATCTGCTTGTGCCCCGCGACGAGTAGTTCTCTATCATCTCGTCTATCCTGTTCTGCGCCGCTACATTCACCATTGACGTGACAAGTATCACCGCCGTTATGATAATTCTGCGTATGTCCATATCTGTGCTTATTTATTCGTTCAACATTTTTTCCACCTCGTCGCGCATGTCAGGGTCCGATATGTTGTCGAGTACATCCTGCTCGGCACGGTCTATGACGTTGTGCTCGGCGTGCTGTTCTATGCGGCGCGAGTCGGCCAGGGCCCGCTCTATGTCGTCCTGTATGGCGCTCAGGTCGTCTATGCGCCGGCCGTTCTCTATGACGTAGCTGCCTCCGTAGATGCGCGCCAGCGACTGTTCCTCGTGATAGTTCGAATAGATGGCTATTCCCACAATCAGTGCCAGCATGGCCGCCGCGCCCATAAGCGCACGCCGCACTATGCTCACTGTCTTTGCCCGCTGCGGCTTCTCCTCGCTCATAGAGCCGAAAGCCTCCATCACCGGGCGCATACGTTCCAAGCTGTCGGGCAGTCTTTTGCGTCTGAACACCTTGTATAGCCGTGCCTCTTCCTCCGTGGTTGTCTCGCCGTCGAAGAAGCGTTCCACGAGCCGTTCTATTTCTTTTGTCTTCTTATTGTTCATTTCTGATGTCCTCAAGATAATGTTTCCTCACTGCCATACGAGCCCTGCTGAGCGTCTTGCGCACGGCGGCCTCGCTCGTTCCTGTAAGTTGTGCTATGTCTGCGGTGCTCATTCCGTCGATGTGCCGCAGCCTGATTACTATCTGCTGTGCCTCCGGCAGCAGGTCGATGACCTTCATCACGTGACTGAAAGGGTCGTTGTCTGTCACCGTCTCAGCCATATTGCGCTGTTTGTCAGACAGCGGAACAATCACCGCGTGGCGTCTCCTTATGGTGTCAACACAAAGGTTTCTGACAACGGCGCGTGCCAGAGCCGCCATCGGACTGCGCAGTTCGCCGCGCATGCCCCACAGTTTCGCAAGCGTCTCCTGTGCCGCATCCTCGGCCTCGCTGTCGCTGCCCAGCATGTGTGCGGCTGTTGCCACAAGCATGGGGCGCACCAGTTCGGCCTCGTGTTCGAATTCTTCCGTTGTCATGTATCTCTCAGTGTTGTTTCCTCTCAGTGCGTAACTCATTGCAGCCGTGCGCACGACTGTCGTCCGCCATTGTTGTCTAAACTTGTCGTCGGGCCTGTGGTCAGAACTTGTTCAGCTTGGATGTGTCGATGTGCGACACTCCCGATCCGTCGAATGTTGTCTTGTCTGCCGTTCCCGACAGCGTTACTTTTATTCTTCCGCTCGATTTTATCTCGATGCTGCGACATTCGAGTGCCATGACGAAGCTGCCTATACCGCTGCAGTTTACCTGTGCGTCGCCGCCCTTGAAGCTCATGTCGTAATTGCTCCTTCCGTTCGTCCTCATGGTCAATTGGTCGGCCTTCAGCGCGCCATGCTTGTCGTCAATGCCCGAGTTTTTCATGCTTATGGTGCGTGCCGTCACGTTTCCGGTGATGTCAGACCTGCCGCTGTTGGTATAAGTATAAGCGTCGGTCAGGCTGAACGAGCCCTCCATCTTGTATATTCCGCTGTTCTTCAGTTCTGCCGTCGCGCCTTTCACGCCGCCTTCTATGGTCAGTTTCCCGCTGTTGGTGCAGTCATAGTCGCCGGTCAGAGCGAGCGAACCTTCCATTCTGCTTATTCCGCTGTTCTTCAGTTTTGCCGAACTTCCTTCCACGTTTGCCGACAAGTCAATCTTTCCTGAATTGTCTATTGTCAGGCTTCCGCCTTTTATGTCGCTGTTATTTAAGGTCATTATGCCGTCGTTGTCCACCAACATGAGCGTCGCGTTTATCGTCGGCACGTCTGCATTAAGCTTTCCGCTGTTGTGTATCTGCATTCCGTTCGCGCCGTTGGCGTGTATGTCCTGTGTCTTCAGGTTTAATATGCCTTTGTTTCTTATCAGCAGTCCGTCGCTGTTGAATGTCCCTGTACGGAATCCCATTATGCCGGTGTTTTCCAGAGAATTTATATCCGGAGCCGTGAGATACATCGTGATTTTATTCTTCTCGTTGTTGTTCTTATACTCCGGGTCGTCATTTTTCTTTTTCAGAACGAGAACACCATCCATCACCGATATGTCTGTCTGGTCGATCACATCCTGTCTTGCGCTTATCCTTACGCTGCGTTTTGAGCCCTGCGTGTAGTGTATGTCCAGGCTCACTTCCGATTTTATACCGCTGAATTTGCCAAGGTTCAGAGTCTTTTCCACCTCGTTATTGTCCGTCATTCCGGCCATGACTGTCATGTCATTATCCGTCGTGTTCTTGCTCACACCGCTGCAAGAAGTAAGGCATAATATAGAGATAATAATTGTCAGAGCCAAAGTTATAGTTTTCATAATATGTGTTTTTAATTTTGTTTCACGTTTTATTTATATTACGCATCAGCGTCGTTTTTGTGACACTTGGGGCATTGCTTTTTGTGAAAAAGCGGTGACCGACGGATGAATGGGCGGAATGGAATACACTGTTCAGGCGGTTCAGATACGCCGTATGGGTTCAGTGTACGGATTCTTTCGCTATCATGCCTTCTCTGTGTGGGGACTTGCCCACTCAGTCTTGCACGTCGCGGCTGCGCGTTGCCACCTTTATCTGCCGGCAGGAGTGGGGAGACGGTCAGAACTTGTTAAGCCTGGATGTTTTCAGATGCGATATTCCGGAGCCGTCGAACGATGTCTTGTCGGCCGTACCCGAGAGCTCTACGTTTATCTGTCCGTTCGAGTTCACCTCTATGCTACGGCAGTCGAGTGCGAGTCTGAATTCTCCCATACCACTGCATTTGAGCTTTGCGTCGCCACCGGTGAAACTCATCTTGTAGTTGCTTTGGCCGTTTACGCTCATTGTCAGCAGGTCTGCCTTCAGACTGCCATCCCTGCTGTCCATTCCCGAATTGGACATACTGATGGTCTTTGCCGTCACACCACCGTTGTTGTCCGCCTGTCCGGAGTTGTCGTAAGTATAGTCACCGTTCAGTCTGAACGAACCTTCCATTCTGTACACACCCGTGTTTTTCAGTGTTGCCGACGTGCCTTTCACGTCGCCTGACATGCTCATTTGTCCGCCATTGCTGAATGAATAGTCGTCGGTAAGGCTGAACGCGCTTGTCAAGTTGCACACCCCTTTGTTTTCCAGTTCGGCTGTAGAGCCCTCAACATTGCCTGAGAATGTCAGCTGTCCGGAGTTGTCCAGTTTCAGACTTCCTGTTATGCCGGTGCTTCTGAATGTCAGCATGCCCTTGTTGTCCAGCGAGAACAGTCTCACGTCCACCGCCTGCATCTCTGCCGTCATCCTTCCGCTGTTGTCTATGCTCAGTGTGCTGTTGCCTTTGCCGTGCACGTTCTGTATGTTCATATCGAGTATTCCCTTGTTTCTTATCTGCAGTCCGTCACTGCCGATCAGCTTAGTGTAAAACTTCATTATGCCGCGGTTATCTATGAAGTTTATATCCGGAGCCGTGACATACAGTGTGATTTTATCCTCCTTGGAGCCTCTGCCGGAGCCGGACTTGTTGTCTTTCTTTTTCAGAACGAGAGTCGAACCGTTCACCGATATGTCGTATCTGTCAATCTGTTCCTTGCTCGTGCGCATTCTCACGTTGCGTTTTGAACCCTGCGTATAGTGTATGTCCACAATCACGGACGACTCTATGCCGTTGAATTTGCCCAGGTTCAGAGTCTTTTCCACCTCGCCTTTGCCGGGCAGTCCTGCCACGACCGTCATGTCGTTGTCGGTCGTGCTATTGCGCGCATTGCCGCATGAAGCCATGCATAAAGTGGTGATAAGGATGGACAATGCCAAAGTTTTAGTTTTCATAATATGTATTTTAATCTTGTTTCGTATTTTATTTAACGTGAGTCCGGTGGTTCGTTGAGGCTTGTAATGCCGGTGATAAGCGGAAACCGTTGTCCTTCCGGATTGGACTTTTATGGAGATATGCTTTTACGCGAGATGCTCATCGGGCCGGTTGTCTGTCGAATGGAAATACAGCTTTTGCCAATCCGCGAAGGCACGGTGAAGCCCTTTATACCAAGGACAGACTATTGTTGTATGTGCGCTGTTTCGTATGGGACATACTTAAAGTATTCTTCAAACTGATCAATACGGTTTACATAATAAGTCTCACCGCATCCGTTTATCTTAATCTGGTCTGCCGTAAACGAGATGAGCGACCAATATATTCCTCCGTCAGGATTGAATACGCATGCATTAGGATTGAATTTGCTGTTGTCAATCTGCAGATTGTCTGCGGCGATATTATAATTATCAGGTGCCATATACGATGTCAGTTCTCCGGTATTATTGTTGCGCATCATACGGATGTTCTGAAAAAACAATGTGCCGTTATCGTTGTTCGCCGTTGCTGCTGCCCGGATATATGTCATGTTAGGATTAATCAGATAGATAAACATGTGGCGGTTGGTATTGACCTCACACATAAAGATATCGCCGTCTTTTCCGAACTTGGCACCAAGCCTCCATTCCTGTAAACACTTGCCTACGTCAGACTTGCTTGTTGCACGGGATTTTTCATAAGGTTTGCAGGTCTCTATCTCCTCCACTTTAGACATCACCTTGTCTCCGATACGCAGAGTCTTGACGGTTACTCCGTTAATGGTCTTAACCCCATCGGTGAGTACGAGAGGCTCGGCCGTCTCAACTACAAATGCCGAATCCCTGTAAGTGGTGCAGCTGTATATGTCTTGCGTAGGAATATTGAGAAACGCTCTCAAACCCGCTGGAGTCTTCTCGAAGAACATGCATACACTGTCTGTTATGACAGCTTCGGCATCGTTTGAGGCCCAGACGCCGCGATGTTTTGAGAAATCACCGGCGAAAGACATACCGGTAAGTACGAAGGTAAGTAAAAAGGCAAAAAATAATCTTTTCATAATATGTAAATATAATTGATTTAACGTGGTCAGACGAATTGTAATAGTCTGTAAGTCCGGCAATCGGCTGAGATGGTTCTATCGTCATGTTACTTGAAATCAGGAAAATAGAAACCTGCGGTTACCGATAGCGAAGTATTGTCGTTTATATAACGCATCGTCGTCGTGTTTGTGATATGCGGGGCATTGTTTTTTGTGATGAAGCTATGACCGGCGGACGGATGGACGAAAGAAAGCACGCTGTCTTGGCGTTGTGGCTGTGCGTCGTCACCGTTGTCTGCCGGCGGTAGTGGGGTGAAGGTCAGAACTTGTTAAGTTTGGAAGTGTTCAGATGCGATGAACCGGAACCTTCGAACGACGTCTTGTCGGCCGTGCCAGAGAGCGTCACGTCGATGAATCCGCCTGAGTCAACGTCGATGCTACGGCAGTCGAGAGCAAGATTGAAGTTGCCGACGCCGCTGCAGTCGAGTAAAACGTCTCCACCTGTGAAACTTATCTGATATTTGCTGTTGCCGCTGATGTCTATCGACATACGGTCTGCTTTAAACGCACCGTTGCGCTGTTCCTGTCCGGAACTCGATATGTTGATGGTCTTTGCCGTGATGTCTCCATCGCCGGAAGCCAATCCGCTGTTGTCAAAACTATATTCGTTTGTCAGAACGAACGTGCTGCTGAGTTTGCACATTCCGCTGTTGTCGAGTGTGAAATCAGCACCTTTCACGTCGCCCGAGAATGTCGTCTGTCCCGAATTGTCTATATACAGCGAACCGTTTATGCTTTTGCCGTTGAACAACAAAGCTCCCGTGTTGTCCAGTGACAACTGTTTCGCGTCCACTGTCGGCACCTCCGCCGTGAAGCTTCCTGTGTTGCTTACGCTCATACCGTTCTCACCCGTACATTTAATGCTCTGCACGTTCATCTTGAATAAGCCGGTAGTGTTTATTGCCAGTTCATCGTTGTCCATGTGTATTGCGTAGAATTCCATGCCGCCTCCATCGTTATTCAGCATTCTTATCTGAGGAGCCGTGACATACATCTTGATTTTGCTGTTGGCGTCGCCGTTCAGATAATATATCTGACCGTTGTCCATTATGATATTCGAGTGGCTCTGTCGGTTGCCGTCTTTTGCTTTAAGCGTGATGGTAGAACCGTTCATCGATATGTCGGTGTTGTCAAGCAGGTCTTGTGGCGCGCTCACCTTAACACTGTATTTTGCGTCCTGTGCGTAGTGTATTTCTATATCCACATCCGACTTTATGCCGTCGAAGTTACTGAATTTCAGCGTCTTTTCCACATCATCATTATCTGTCGGCTCAGCTATGGTAGTAAGATGATTATCCGTTGTGGTTTTGTTGGCACCGCTGCATGATGTCATGCCTAATGTCGAGATAAGAATTGTCAATGCCAAAGTCTTCATTTTCATAATATATATGTTTTTAATTCTGCTTCGCGTTTTATTTATATTACGCAGCAATTTTGTATTTGTGACATGCGGAGCATCATTTTTTTTGATTTTTGTGAAAGCGGATTGCTGTGATATGACGACGGGAAGACATCCGGACTGCGGCTTTTGCTTACGAATGAGCATTGTTTCATTATGCCGAAAAGAAAACGATACGGGCAACTTTCAAATTGTAAGCGGTTTTTGATTTTTACGTCTTAGTTTACTGATATACCCCGAAAAATAAGCGCGTATTTGCGGACCGACTCTTCATCGGGCGCAAATACGCGAATTATGAGAGTTTTTTTATAAGGCGTTGAATATCAATGATTTATGTTTAAAGGACATTTTTTCGTTTTGCAAAAAGCACCATTTCGGCCTGCGAAATGGCCTATATTGGAGTGCGAAATGGTGCTTTTCGTCCCCTGAAATAGGCTTTATCGCACCGCGAAATGGGCAATATCGGAACGCGGGATGTATATTTTCGGACTATGTTACGGGGTATATCATAAGACCGGTATGGCCTAAATAGCCATCATTATGCCCGATTTAACATTCATTTACATCTCTTTCGCGAAAATATTTTGTCAAAATAAAGTCAAGAAAAATCGTAAGTATGCCTTGCTCCATAGCCCCCTGCGGAGCCTTTCGAGGCAATAAACCGCGCGTAATCTCGTTATCATATCAGTATGCAATGGACAGACCAGATACGCCGTGTTAAGATTCTGCTCGTTGTGGCAGCCGTGATAATAGCTGTCGCATCGCTGCTCGTGTCTCATTTTCTCATCCGCGATCTCTCGGCAGAGGAGCACAAGAAGATGGAGACGTGGGCCGAGGCCATGCGCACATTCAGCAATGCCGACAGCAATGCCGACCTGAATCTCGTGCTCAACGTGCTGAACAGCAACACCACCATCCCCGTGATCGTGATGGACGAGAACAAGAACGTGCAGACCTTCCGCAACCTTACCATACATTCGTGCGACAACTATGCCGACACGCTCGCCCATGTCAAGGCCGAGGGACTGCGGCTGTTGCAGTCGGACAAGGTGATAAAGGTGGCGCTGTCCGACAGCATTCCTTCCGGCTACGTGTATGTGTGCTACGACGACTCGGTGATGCTCCGCCGCCTGTCGTCCTATCCTTACGTGCAGCTCGGCGTGGTGATGATTTTCGTTGTCATAGCCATCTTCGCCCTGCTCACCTCGAAGAAGGCGGAGCAGAACAAGGTGTGGGTGGGTCTGTCCAAGGAGACCGCCCATCAGCTCGGCACACCCATATCGAGCCTCATGGCGTGGGTGGAGGTGCTGAAGGAGACTTATCCGTCGGACGAACTCATCCCCGAGATGTCCAACGACATAAAACGCCTGCAGCTAATAGCCGACCGCTTCTCGAAGATAGGGTCGTTGCCGGAGCTTGTGCCCACCGACCTGCGCGACGTTATGGACCATGTGGTGAACTATATGGACCGCCGCACGTCGTCGAAAATTAAGATGACCTGCTGCTTCCCCGACACCGATGTGATTGTGAACATCAATGCCTCGCTTTTCGAGTGGGTGATCGAAAACCTCTGCAAGAACGCCGTCGATGCCATGAGTGGCGAGGGCAGCATCACCATAACCGTTTATGACGAGCCGGGACGCACGGCCGTCGAGGTGAGCGACACGGGCAAGGGCATAGCGAAGAAGAATCTCGGCAACGTGTTCCGCCCGGGTTTCACCACGAAGAAACGCGGTTGGGGCCTCGGCCTTTCGCTCGCAAAGCGTATCGTGGAGGAGTATCACCACGGTAGGATATACGTGAAAAGCTCGGAGCCGGGACGCGGTACGACGTTCAGGATAGAGTTGAGGAAATAGTTGTTCGGGCGTTTCCAATATGTCGCGGAAACGCTGTAATAAGTCGAAAAACAATATATTAACTAAATGAATTAGTTAAATAACTAAACGATTTAGTTTTATTAACTCCTTTTTCTTGTGTTCAACTAAAAGTTTTAGTTACTTTGTCATCGTAACAACAGAAACTATTATGAAGACACTTACGAACAAGGAAGAAGAGATAATGAATCATTACTGGAATCGCGGTGACATGCAGATACGTGAGCTTCAGAGTTGTTATGACGACCCGAAGCCTCATGTGAACACTCTGTCAACGCTTGTGCACATACTCGAGGAGAAGGGTTTCCTGTCTCATAGGGCATTGTCGGCACGCTGTTTCCAGTATTTTGCCACGGTGAGCCGTGAGGAGTACAGCCGCGGATCGCTGAAAAACGTCATACGTAAGTTCTTCGGCAACTCATATCTCGACGCCGTGTCGTCGCTTGTCAAGGAGGAAGACCTCACCGTGGATGACCTTAAGAAACTCATCGACATGGTGAAGGACAAATAGCAATGCGCCTTTGTCGGCACGCTGCATTGCGCTTCTGCCGCAGCCATGTGCCGGACTGGACAAACAGGAAATACTAATCTGAAAACAAAATAAATATGGGAATGTTCTTCGTATATATAATAAAGGTGGCAGTGCTTCAGACCGTTTTCTATCTGACATACAAACTGCTGCTCAGCCGTGAGAGCTTTCACGCCTTCAACCGCGGTGTGCTGCTCACGATGCAGGCGGCCGCTCTCCTGCTGCCTCTTCTGCACATCACGCTGGAGACGCCGGCTCCCGTCCATCATACCATCGCCATTGCCGAGGCGACATTCGTACAGACTGCCACCGTGGCGGACGGCGATGGGGCGGGGCTGACGTTCATACAGGTGCTCACGCTGGTGTGGATTGCCGGTTTCGTGCTGCTGTTGGTGCGGTCGGTTGTGTCGCTGGTGCGTCTTATGATGCTTCTCCGTAGCGGACGATTGTGCGAGACCTGCGGCACGCTGGTGACCGTAGTCAGTGGCGACACGGCACCTTTCAGCTGGTTCAACCGCATAGTAATCAGTCTGAAAGACTACCTGTCGGGAGCCAGGGAGATAGTGATACACGAGCAGGCACACGTGAGCCACCATCATTCTGTAGATATAGCTCTGTGCAACACCATAATAATGTTCTGCTGGTTCTCGCCGGCAGCGTGGCTGTTGCGTGCCGAGCTGCGCGACGTTCACGAGTATGAGGCCGACGACGCAGTGCTCCGCCATGGCGTCGATGCATCCGGCTATCAGCTCCTTCTCATACGCAAGGCTGTGGGCGAACGCCTTTTCGCCATGGCAAACAACCTGAACCAAACTAACTTAAAGAAACGTATAACTATGATGAAAATGAAAAAATCAAATCCGTGGAACCGTGTCAAGGCAGCCATAGTGCTCCCTTTGGCCGCAGTGTCTGTAATCGTCTTCGCCACTCCGGCAGCCACAAAGATGGCCGGTGAGGTAGCGCAGGAGAGTGGTAAGGTCGTGTCTGAAGCCGGCGCGATGATAGTTAAGGCAGACACAAATAGTGAGAACGAGACATCGTTGATAGAAGCTGTTTTTGGAAAAAAGTCTGTGTCAGATCGTGCGAGAGTAGAGTCGAACGATTCGGTCAGGTCATTAATAAGTGGTTTTTCCAAACCGATCCCTGACGATATACTTGTATGTATCAACGGACGCTTGACAAATAAAGAAGAGTTGTATAAAATAGACATTGATAATATAGAATCTTTTACTGTTATAGAAGGAAAAAATGCCAGCGTAATTTATGGTGATAAGGGAAAAAGTGGTGCGTTAATCGTTACACTGAAAAAGTCTGCTGATGAGTCTTCTGCTTCTTCCGCCTCTTCAGAAAATAAGACAACGGCAGGCAAGGTGAATACTATTACGATAAACCAAAAGGGCAATCCTGCGGCAGCGGGTGACGTGATGGATATGAGTCTTGTCAAGTTGAGCAGTAAAGGAAACAAATCAACTAATGTCGAGGTTTACAACATGGAGGAAGAACCCACCTACATGATTGACGGCAAGACCGTGACAAAGGAAGAGATTGAAGCCCTTTCGCCGGACGATATAGAGTCGGTTGTGGTGAATAAAGGCGGCACTTCAGGCGAGAATACGGTGAATATATTTCTTAAAAAGAAAGCAACAGACGAATAATCCGCGGTTGCGTTGATCGTAACCCTGTGACATCTGTCTGTCTCCGGCGCGCGACGTACGGGACGGGCAGATGGATTTTACGTTTCATCATAGTAGGTCATGATATTTATTCTGCGCGATACGGGCATGGCCGCGGCACGGTGACGGCATGCATGTCGCTGCGGAACATATAACGAAGAAGACCGTGGCACGGGCTGAGAGCCTCAGTGCCACGGTCTTCGCATATTGTCGCGGTGTGTCGGTCAAGTCAGAGTTTGTTTATGGCGGCCTTCGCCTTGTTTACAGCTTCGGCGGCTGTCATCTTGTCGATATTTTTCTTGTCGAACGCCGACAGGATTTTTTCTATTTTCTTCAGCATCGATTTGTTGCCTTTGCCATGTGCTTCCTCCTTCAGCAGGCGCACCTTCTCATACTGCTGTATGCCCTCAGTCATACGCTCAAACCTTATCGAACTGCGTCCGTCGGGATAGACAATGAACGGGTCGCCGGCCGGCCATGCGGTGAAGCAGGCGTCGGTGAGCGGACTCACCGTCCAACTGTTGAATGCCCAGCGCAGGTATCCGTCGAGCCCTTCCTTTGCGCTGTGCCATGCCAGCCACTCCGACTCAGCCGGCGGACTCTGTATGAAGGTGTTGGGGCGCGGCGGTGTGCAGCATGTGTAGAACGTGGAGTTCATGCCTGCGGCACGCCGACGGGCGATGCTCTCGGCTGGGAAGTCCTCGTTTATTATCACGCAGTAATCGTCGAGCTTGTCCTCCAGCTCCTTGTGATATGAGCCGGCGAGCGCCACCTTGAAGCCGCTGTCCGCCTTGCGTATCACCTCGAGCGTGGCGAGCATGTCTTTCAGTTGGCGTTCGTCCATGGCAATATAGGTGATGTCGAACCAGCCTTTCTCTTTCAGATGAGCGGCGAACGAGCGCAGCATCTCCGTCCACAACTGTTCGTAAGCCTTGTCGCCCGGGTTGGCATCGATGGTCTTGAACGAGTTAGTGGCCTGGTCGAGATAAGTGAACGACAGCTTCCACGGAATCATGGAGTAGCAGCTTATCTGTTTGTTGATGCCGAGACCTGTCATGAACTCCACCCATTTGTCGAACGCGGTGTAGTCGAACGCCCATGTGCCGTCGGCCTTCTTCATCCACGTTATCATGTTCGGGAACGCGTCGTAGGTCTGTCCGTTCCACGGACGATGGGTTATCGGAACGGTTATCGTCTTGCCACCGCCGTCGGCATACAGCTGCATTATGGGGCGCATGAGTCTGAAGTGCTCGTCGCTGAACGGCTCCACGTTGTAGTAACGGGCCACGGCGTACGGGTTTTGCCACAGGTCAAGGTGGAACTTCCAGTCCTTGGCAGGCGGCAGCGTGCGGTTCTTCACCTTCACGTTGAGGCGCAGCGACGCTATTGTCCTGCCGTCGGCCTTCACCTCTACGGTGCCGCTGTATGTGCCGGCCTTGGCGTCGCGTGGCACGCTTATGCTCACCCATCCGCAGCGGGTGGTGTTGGGCTCCATGTCGAGTCGGGACGTCAGGTGGTCGATAGGGTCGGCCACGAGAAAATGTCTGTACTCATCCTGGTTGCGGCCGCTGCACGTGTTCTGTCCGTCCTTCTGCAGTTCGTCCGCCATTACATATCTCACGAATGCCGTCCGCACGTTTGCCTTGCTTATTGTTGAGGCTGAGCCGGTGAGGTCGTCTGCCTCGAAGGTGAGTGCGGAGAGCTTCTCCGGCGTGCTCACTGCGAGCTGCGCCGATACTTTCTCGCCCCGCCATGCCGTGAGACTTATGCTGCGGGCGGTTGTCCCGGCGGGCAGTTCCTTTTTGTAACGGGTGTCTGTGTCGCCCCATCCTACGGTGATACTTTTCACCGCGCTCCACGCTTTGGCGTCGGTTGCGGTGGGGTTGGGCAACTCGTCATAGTCGGTCGTGACCTGTCCGAATGTGCACAGCGCGCCTGCAAACAGTGCGGAGAGCAGTGCCGTCCGTCTTTTGCTGATAGCTTCTGGTTTCATGTTGGCATTATTGCTTTTGAGGGTTAGTATATTGGATTTCTGTTATCATCGTGATAAGATGCGTGCGTCTTCGTGGAATTATATCCTGTTGCGCATCTTAGTGTCCGCATATTTATGTATTTTACAAATATAGTGAAAGGTGAGAGCAGAGACAAAGCGGGAAAACGAAGTTTTACCAGTATTGTCTATGCCGAGCCGCCTCCTATATTATACAAATGTACGAAAATACATCAACTTGCGCAAATGAATCGCGCGTTTTTTAATTTCAATCAGTCGTCCGACTTCATACCGCTATCTGTTCAGTTCGCGTAGCGCCGCCAACAGGCACATTAAGACAATACGGACATAAGTGCACTGCAAAACAATACGCCGAATGATAAAAAAACGAAAAATGCGGACGGAGACGTTAAATTTTCGCTTTTAAAATCGCCCAAAATTCGTCTGAAATCATTCGCGGCGGAATTTTGCGCGAAAAACCGCAAAATTTCGCGATTTTTGTAAACCGTTGTCTGACAGCGGTTTACGGTAAACGATGACGCGGATGCATTTTCTTCGTTCTGCGAAAGAGCCTATTTTAGCCTCCGATATGGGCCATTTCGGGTGGTGATATGGCCTATATCAGGCCGTGAAATGGGCTTAATCGGAGTGCGAAATGGGCTCTTTCGCAAAACCGACGGTGCGAAACGGGGGTGAGAACTGCCCGGAACGGGCTTTTCGGGAGGCATTTTTCGGTCGGAGATTTTCTGGAATGAGAAAATCGGAATGTTAAATGCCGTGTCCTGACTGTGAGCGGATGTTAACGGAAATTTGCAAAGACGGGCGCAGTACGGGTGGGGCATTTTTTCTGTAAAAACGAGCGTAAAACAGCGGTGTGGGCGGCAGGTTGCCGGTGGTTGACGCTCAGACTCAAAATATATTATCATCAGATATATTTTGTTTTATTATGATATCATCAGTCCGTACGCCGTTTCCTGTCCTTTTGTCGGCATCACGTCCGCCGTTGTTTCCCTACCTGTCCAGCCACGCTCCCGGCAAAGCCGTCAAACCTGTCGGCCGGCGACACAATGGAATTTTCAGGGCCACAAACGGCCTATTTGGGTTAAATAATATGATTTTTTGATTTTTTATATGCTGGAATGAAAATAATTTGTAACTTTGCATCCCAAAGGCAGTAAATGTCTGCGTGCGTTTGAAACATCTTGTTTCGGCGCGGCGGAATGTCTGCACAGACTATCCATATTAGCCCGATGTTCAGTTTGGAGTCTTTTAAAATAGATTTGAAAGGGTTGGAAACCGACGTCACAACGTTTGAGTATGACCTCGGCGATGCTTACTTCAGTGCCATCGGCGGCTCGGAAGTGAGTGGAGGCGACGTGCTCGTGCGTTTGGACGTGCGCCGTTCGTCGGCCTATTTCGAGCTCGACTTCTCCATCTCAGGCAATGTGACTGTGGCTTGCGACTTGTGTCTGGACGACATGGAGCAGCCCATCGAGACACAGAACCACATCGTGGCTAAGTTTGGTGACGAATGTTCAGAAGACGAAGACCTCGTTATCGTGGATGAGAGCGAAGGCATCATCGACGTGGCGTGGCTCATATACGAATTCATTGCTCTTGCCGTTCCCGTCAGACACGTGCATGCACCTGGCAAATGTAATCCTGTCATGATAAAGGCTCTCGAAGAGCACTCGGCTGCCCGAAGTAGCGAGGAGAACGGAGCGACGGCGGTGGATCCGCGTTGGAGTGAATTGGAAAAATTAAAAACAATAATTAAAGATTAAAAGAAAATGGCACATCCTAAAAGAAGACAGTCAAAGACTCGTACACTCAAAAGAAGAACTCATGATAAGGCAGTAGCTCCTACACTGGCAGTATGCCCTAACTGCGGCGCTTATTATGTTTATCATACAGTATGCCCGACCTGCGGATATTACAGAGGTAAGGTGGCAGTCGTAAAGGAAGTTGCTGAATAATCGATGGGAAAGATCAACGCGATAATCACCGGCATCGGCGGATACGTGCCCGACTATGTCCTCAACAACGAGGAGCTGTCGCGCATGGTTGACACGAGCGACGAGTGGATTATGACTCGCGTCGGCATTAAGGAGCGTCATATCCTTGCCGAGGAAGGTCTCGGCACGAGCTATATGGCGCGCAAGGCAGCCAAGCAGTTGCTGAAGAAGACCGGCACGGATCCTGACACCATCGATGCTCTCATCGTCAGCACTACAACGCCTGACTACAAATTCCCTTCCACGGCTTCAATCGTACTGGGTAAGCTGGGACTGAAGAATGCTTTCGCATTCGACCTTGAGGCTGCTTGCTGCGGATTCCTCTATGCGTTCGATATGGCTTCGTCGATGATACGGAGCGGACGCTGCAAGAAAGTGATTGTCATCGGAGCCGACAAGATGTCGTCGCTCGTTGACTATCGCGACCGTACCACCTGTGTGCTCTTCGGCGACGGTGCCGGAGCTGCGCTTGTTGAGGCTACGGAGGAGGAGAACGTAGGTGTGCAGAACGCTTACTTCCGTACTGACGGCATGGGACTTCCGTTCCTCCACATGAAGGCCGGCGGTTCGGTTTGTCCTGCTTCTCACTTCACCGTAAACCATCGTCTCCACTATCTGTATCAGGAAGGCCGCACGGTGTTCCGCTATGCAGTGACCAACATGGGCGACGACGTGCTCAAGGTGATGGAGCATAATCATCTGACAGCCGACGACGTGACATGGGTCGTTCCTCATGAGGCAAACATGCGCATCATCGAGGCTGTGACCAAGCGCGTGGGCATCCCGATGGATAAGGTGATGGTGAACATCCAGCACTATGGCAACACCAGTGCAGCCACCATTCCGCTTGCCCTGTGGGATTATGAGAAGAAACTCAAGAAGGGCGATAACGTCATCTTTACGGCATTCGGAGCCGGTTTCGTTCACGGAGCTTCATTCTATAAGTGGGCTTACGATGGCGACAAGGTGGCCGACGTGAAATAAAGAGAATACATTAATCATTCATAAGAACGTGTGTACGGCATGAACTGTACACACGTTTTCTTTTTTCTGAATCCATGCTTTTGCGGCTTTCATGGTGCGACTTGTGAAGAAGGCGTGTCTCATGACGTGGTAGTGGCGATGTGGCCGGTACGTGCTGTGGCCGGAGTCTGTCGCTTCCGGCGGCTCTGATTGTCGCTTATGGTTGGCTGGCTATGTGGCTCGGGTCGCGCGGTGTGCTGAAGGTCGGTTGGCGGTCGTGTGTCTGGGGCGGTCGTGAAGGGGCTCATGGTGTGCCGGCCGGGGCAGCTGCAGGGTGGCCGGCGCGCCCGTGTGTCATAGCGATTTGCGTATTGTCAGGTTCCACGGGTTGTCTATGTTCACTGTCTCCTTGCGTTTCAGCAGCGCAGCCATGGTCTTGCCCATTTTCTTGAAATCGGTTGATAGGGTGGTGATGCCTCCGGCGAGAATCTCCTTCAGCGGCGTGTCGTTGTATGATATGATGCCGAACTCCTGCCCGGGTTCCATGCCCTGGCGTGCTGCTTGTTTCAGGACTTTCACGAGATCGGTGTCGTTCGCGATGATAAACAGGTCGGCCGGGGTGATGTGCTTGCCGTTGAAACCGTTCATGTATTTACATTCGAATCCGTTCTCGCGTGCGAATCTCTGAAGTCCGGTGAACCGTTCGTAAGGCTCCTTTGCCTCACTCTGAATCATGCATATGCGTTTGTATTTCCGCAGATGGGGCAGTCCGGACACGAGAGCGTTGTATGTGTCGTTCTCGAAGTTCTGTCCCACGCCGGAGTAACGGCCGCGCAATTCGTTGTGGTAATGGTCGAGCAGGAACACGCGTCCGTTGAGGCTGTCGAGCAGCGGTGCCAGTCCCTGGAACTTTCCCGGCATAAGCACGTAGGTGGTATATTTGCCGTTGGCCTCGCGCAGCAGCGTCTCGAACACCCGCCGGTTGTAATTATGGAATTGCAGGTCAACCTTGTCGTCCTTGTCGAGAGCCGACATGAAGGCGTCGTAGAGCTCCTGTTTGAAGGAGTTTATCTCGTTGAAGAGCAGGAAAATGTTCTGCTTCAGGTTCAGGCGTACGTTGCTCACAAAGTAGCCTATGCCCGGTGCCGACGATATTATGCCGTGGGCCTTGAGCTCCTTTATGCCTGCGAACACGGTGTCGCGTGACAGGTTGAACATGTGGCGGTACTCGTTTATGGATGGCAGTTGGTCACCATTTTTTATCTCGCCGCTGTTTATACCGTCTATTACGTGGTTTACAACCAGCTTGTATTTTGATTCGTTCTGTTTCATGTATTCTGCGTGAGTGTGTGAACACGTGAAGTGTCTTTTGCAAATATACGCATAATATCCGGTAAAATAAATATCTTCACATAGTTTAATTTTATTAATTTGAATGTGAAACCGAAAATATGTGCTGTCAATCAGACTGTTATAAAAAATTAAAAATCGTACCAGTTCGTATCAGTATGGAATAATATCGCTATATTTGTTGCGGAATCTAAATCATTATTAACCGTTAACGTGTATTTATCGTTAAACAAAACAGACGCTTATGAGAAAAGGTTTTATTACGTTGTTTTCGCTTGTCGTGCCGCTGACTCTCTCGGCGCAAAGCCGCATTACGGTGGATGCCGCAAAGGTGGAAGGCACAATTCCTCAGCTGATATATGGAGCCGGGGCTGAGGATGTGAACCATGAGATATACGGAGGCCTGTATGATCAGCGTATATTCGGTGAGAGTTTCGAGGAGCCGGCGTTCACTCAGATCAGTGGTTTTGCGTCTTACGACAACCAGTGGAGCCTCGAGGGTGACGTGTTGAGGCTGGACACGGATGGTTTCGGTAAGATTGTCTATAACGGCCGTAAGCTCAGTAAAGCGACGGTTGAGGTGGATATGCGCATTGACGGGGCTGATGCCATAGCCGGTTTCATATTCAATGTCAGTGGCGCTGCAAATGGAGCTGACGCCTTCAACGGCTATGAGATAAGCCTCGACGCCGGCGACCATAAGCTGGTTGTGGGTAAGCATGAGAATAACTGGCAGCCGATCACCGAGGTGCCTGTGGAATTCAGCCCAGCAGAGTGGAACAGACTGCGCGTCGATTTTGACGGCGCAAAGGTCTCTGTATTTATCAATGACGAGAAGATATACGATTATCAGGATACGGCTAATCCGCTGACGGAAGGATACGTAGGCCTCAGGAGCTACGATGGTTCGGCAAGTTTCCGCAATCTGAAGATTGACGACAGTCAGATAACATTCGGCGCTTTGCCTGCTGATGTTGATAATTTCAGACGCTATGATGATTACTGGATTGTTGAGGACGATGTGATGAGGACATCCACCCAGGGCTTTGCCAAGGCTGTTTATCAGGGCGGCGAAATGCAGGAAGGGTCTGTATCGGCAGATGTCCGCATGGACGGTGCGCGCTCGATATCCGGATTTATAATAGATGTCTCCGATGCGGGCAACGGCGCGGACGGTTTCAGAGGATATGAGATAAGTCTTGATGCGGACGACCATACACTCGTGATTGGTAAGCACGATCATAACTGGCAGCCAATAGAAAGCATCCCTGTGTCGTTCAATTCATCTGACTGGAACAGGCTGCGTGTGGATTTCAACGGGAACACATTCTTCGTATGGCTGAACGGAAAAAGCGTTTACGAATATGTGGACGAGAATACTCCGCTGATGAAAGGCAAGGTGGGAGTGCGCACTTTTGACGGCCCTGCGAGCTTCCGCAACCTGAAGATAAACGGTGAGACCATCGCTCTGAGAAACAGTCCGGTGGGAGTGAGCGGCATGTGGCTTCCTGTCGGCAATGGGGTTTATATGCATGACGGCACGCAGGCGTTCAATGGAACATACTCACAGAAAATCACCGGCACGAAGAATGACGGCATCTGTAATTTCGGATTGAACAAATGGGGCATCGGCGTTACATGTGAAGAGCCTATGAAAGGATATGTATATCTTAAAGGTGACGTGGAAAAGGCATACGTGGCATTGCAGAATGCTGACGGCAGCGTGGAATATTGTCGCAAGGAAATAATCGGAATAGGAGAGGATTGGAAACGTTTCGATTTCGAGATGACGCCGTCGGCATCTGACAATAACGCACGTTTCGTCGTGGCTCTTGACGAAGAAGGTTCTATGTGGGTTGACATGGCAATGCTCCATACGCAGAGTTTTCCTTACAGGGCAGACCTCACCCGGAACTTCATGAACGAGAAACTGACCTTCCTGAGATATGGTGGAACAATGATAAACGCTCCGGAATATAAGGTGAAGAACATGATGGGACCGCGCGACCAGCGCCCTCCTTATAAAGGTCATTGGTATCGTTACAGCACGAACGGATTCGGAATAATTGAGTTTGTGGCGTTCGCGCGTAAGATAGGAACCGAACCTACGTTCAGCATAAACATCGAGGACAATCCTCAGGACGTCATCGCTCTGCTCGAGGAGCTGGAACCTTACGACCTGAAATATATTGAGATTGGCAACGAGGAAAACATAGGCGACGAATCGTTGAGCGCATACGAGCATTACGTGGAGCGTTTCCTTGCCTTCTACAATGCCATACATCCGCTTTATCCGGAGCTTCAGTTCATCAGCGCCGCGTGGTGGCGTCAGGACAAGCCGGAGCTTATGAAGTATGTGTTCGATAGTCTTGACGGCAAGGCAGCGCTGTGGGATTATCATCCATGGACCGACGAGATAGACCAGGCGCGTGCTGTTGAGACGGAGCTTAAGAACATGCGGCAGATGTTCCTCGACTGGAATCCGCAGACATCGATGAAATGCGCGATACTCGAAGAGAACGGCAACACTCACAACATGCACCGTGCGCTCAGCCACGCTGTGGTATTGAACGCTGTGAGAAAGATGAACGGATTTGTTCAGCTCGACAGTCCTGCAAATGCCTTGCAGCCATATCTGCAGAACGACAACGGCTGGGATCAGGGACAGATATTCTTCAACAGTTCCATGTCATGGTGCCAACCGCCGTACTACGCACAGCAGATGGCTGCCTCACATCATCAGCCTCTGTTGATAAACAGTGTGTCGTCAAACCGCAACATCAATATGACCGCTACGCGCAGTGAGGATGGACGCACTGTGGTATTGCATATTGTGAACACATCTTCTAATGATATATCAGTGGATATCGACATTAAAAATGCCGGCAATATAAGCAATATCAGGAGAGTATCTCTTTGTGGAGACCTTGCAGACATAAATACTCCACACGAGCCGGAGAAGATAATCCCGCAGGAAACGGAGCTGCAGGACATGCAGATGACGCTGGAAGCTAAGAGTTATACGGTGCTTGAAGTTTCGTGTGATGTGCTTGATAATATCGGCAATGTCACGCTGGATGAAAGTCAGGAAAGCGTTTATTATAATATTTCCGGCCAGAGAGTCGCCGATCCGCAGCACGGAATATATATAAACAACAATGGTCAGAAAGTGATAATGTGAGAATTACGGCCGGCCCTGAAGCATCAGTAGCCGGCCCGTATTAATATGTTGGACCATAAAGAAACGGCATCACGATAAATTCGCGATGCCGTTTCTTTTATGTCATGTTTGCTTTTTTGCTTATTATCCGTAGATAATCTTTCCGTTCTCGTCCTCGTAAGGAGTGAGATCCTTGGCATACTGGTTCATGGCTCTGAGGCTCATACCCATTGACGAGAAACCTCCGTCGTGGAAAAGGTTCTGCATTGTGACCTTGCGTGTGAAGTCTGAGAACATCATTATGCAGTAGTTCGCGCACTCCTCAGCCGTTGCGTTGCCCAGAGGAGACATCTTGTTTGAGAAGTCCATGAGGTTGTCCATATCCTTGATTCCTCTTCCTGCTGTTGTAGGAGTAGGAGACTGAGATATGGTGTTGATGCGTACGTTCTTCTCACGACCGTAGATGTAACCGAAGCTGCGGGCGATGCTTTCGAGCATGCTCTTGGCGTCGGCCATGTCGTTGTAGCCGAAGAATGTGCGCTGTGAAGCCACGTATGTCAGCGCAACCACCGAACCGTATTCGGCGATGGCGTCCTGTTTCTTTGCCACCTGAAGCATTTTGTGGAATGAGATGGCCGAGATGTCGAGTGTCTTCTGCAGATAACCGTAGTCCAGGTCGTCGTATGTGCGGTGTTTGCGCACGTTAGGACTCATTCCGATAGAGTGGAGCACAAAGTCTATCTTGCCTCCGAGGAGTTTCACTGATTCAGCGAACACCTTTTCCAGATCTTCAACGCTTGTGGCGTCGGCAGCCACGATGGGGGCGTTGAGTTGTTTGCTCAGTTCGTCGAGCGTACCCATGCGAAGTGCCATCGGAGTGTTGCTCAGTGTGATGGTGGCACCTTCTTCAACGGCTTTCACAGCCACTTTCCATGCAATGGAGTCTTCGTTAAGCGCGCCGAAAATGATACCGCGCTTACCTTTCAATAAATTGTGAGTCATTATTAATATATCATTGATTCGCCTGCAAATTTAGTATAAAATCGTGAAAAACACGGGTTTTATGCTAAATATTGCGGATTTTTGCTGTCTATTCCACTCTTTTCAGCTCGCTGAAAGGGTATAAGTCGATGTGCAGCACGTCGTTATCGACATTCATGAAGTCCACCATCCGGCCCACGGTGCCGCCTTCCTGGCGTTCTTTAAGATAAAGTATGGGGCGCAGTTCGTCGTTGTCGTCGCGCACCACACGCAGACTCCATGTTCCCTCGCTGGTGTACTCGTGTGCGCTTGTCCATTCTCCGTTGTTGCCGGGAGTCAGTGTCGATTCGACGAGTGTGAACGACTTGTCCTCGTTCAGCTTCAGATTGACCACGCTTTTCAGCTGTCCGTCCTCTCTCGGCATCTCGTTCTGCCATTCGCCGTACATCAGATTGAGATATTTTTCTCTCAGTTCCTGCTGCGCCTTGTATGCGCTCGGATCAGCGGGATGAGGTTCGTTGCTGCACGAACAGAACAGAGTCATTGCCGTGAGCAACATCAAACAGATTTTTTTCATTATGTATTATTTTTTGTTATAGACAATAACGGCGTGGCGGTCGGTTTATTGTGTCACGTTGATGATGCGAGAGCATTTATGCCGCATGCTGTTTAAAATATTTCTGTCGCATTCTTGTCAGATATCAGATTTTATTATTACTTTTGTGAAAGATTAAATATCCGGACGGAGAATGAAGAAAATGATTTGTCCGGGATATCTTTGCTGGAAAACGCATGAGTGTGGCGGGATGGCCTAAAGGCTGTGTACCGTTTGCATAGTGTGTAAAAAAGACGTTACGAACGAATATCTTTTGAGTCTTCAAATCTCGCAAATTTGACAAGCCCCAAAAGAGATATTGCAACGTGAACGTCTGCGTTAGCGTATATGGATACTTTCCCTAAGCATATGGGGAAAGATTATGTATATTTATGGCGTGGGCAGTTTCGTTGCTTATCTTTGGGGTGAGGCAATGCGAGAGCCTGAAGACTGAGATAAGCGGATGTAGAAACTCCCACGTTTTTTATTTTCAGTAGTCAACAATTTTTATAAAGCAGAAGTTTCGGGAGCTTGATATGCGTAAATTAATCGTTGATTATGGAAAAATTAAAAGTTTATGAGCATTTCCTTTCAAAGGTAACAGTCTTTGTTGCTATTGTGTTTCTTTCATTATGTCTTTCCGGATGCGGGACCGGGCAAAGTGTCTATGGCAATGCATATTTAAAAACCATGATTGGGGGGCAGACAATTCTACTGAAACAGTGAATCCCGATGTGCCGAGATGATTGTTAACTCTTTAAATATAAAAGTATTCAAGTTTCGCAAGTTAATAGATAACCTTCTTCTTGGGATATAAAAGAGGCACAGAGATTTCCACATATCGCAGAAAATGAGTAATTTTATAGTTGCAAATCAAAACATTACTCAGCCCTATGCCCTTGCACAAAGTTACAGACTTTCTTTCAGAAATCAGCGCATTTTTTAGAAAAAATGACGCTCATAAAGCGATGTATTCCATACTGGACGTTATCAAATGGTTAAGAATGAATGAATCCACCTTGAAATGAAATGGAACGGAAATGAAACGGAAAATGACTGTATATCCCTTGATGAATCGGTGTATCTGAAACGGTATCCATAGAACGGGTAAACGCATGGATGGACAGGTACAGGACTATTTTTGAATCGGTTGGAAACAACGCTTAGAAACTGGGATTATGGAATTACATTGCTTCTTACGTTATGCTATTGAGAAATAATACACATCACGAGGGAGCATCAAATATATCGCAATTTGATACACCCCCTTATTAATTTTTAGTTGCTATTTAAACTACATCGTATTCAAATATATCTTTTCTGATTCTGACGGTCAATGATTGAATAGTAGACTTTCCTTTACGGATACCTGGGATATTGATAGAAAATCCAACAATATCTTCAACAGCATTCATTGGATATCTGTTACTATTATTTCGTGGCATAGAATTTTTATCAATAACATATATTAAAAGCTGAGGATTTGTCGACATACCTAGTTTCTCTCGAAGAAGATTCAGCTCAACTATATTGTGATTTACATCCTTCATAGCTGTTAGAATACTTTGATTTTCTTTCTGTACGCTGATATCAGAAAGGAAATCATTGAATGAACGTAGAGTACCAATGTTTATTGTTCCGTCTCCTGTGTCCTCGTAGCGTCGAGTTCGGTTTACTTTATTAATAGATATAGCATCCGTAATTTGACATTTCCCGAGTTTTTCGTCATATTTAATGCCGGAAAGAATTACATTCCAATTGCCAAGCAATCCATCTTTATAAGCTCTATCCAACCACTCTTCAAAGGCTGCTAAGTCATTGAAACCTTTAAGCCTTTCTGAATATTTGTATCTGCTAAGAAATTCTTTTATTCTTTGAGGAGAGATGTCCTTCCAAACTTTATTGTCCACTGCATAGGGGTTTTCATTAACATCGGTTGATGGGCTTCCTAATGAACTAATGAATGTAGATATCAGATTAAGATTACTTCTTAGCAACTTTGCATTATTAGTAAATACCCCTGTTTCCATTGTATGACCGGCAAAATCATAAGTTGCCCCTACGGCACTTTGGCATTTATTGTCAGATACTATCTTAAGGAATTTTGTTGATGGAGATGCCATAATTTTCGGACCACATTCAGTTGGATTTAGACCTATTTTTGCCATGTCCTTTATTTCGTTACGAAGTTTCTGATCCATTTCTGCAATAAAACGGAACTGGTCTCTTACTCTCATTGAAAGCCAAATACGAGGGATAAGTTCATATCCTTTTCTATAACCGAACCAACGTCCCATCTGCATAAGTGTGTCTGCACATCCTGCCGGCCTGAGGAAATAGGTTGAAATCAGCCCTTCTATAGTAAGACCTCTGGATAGAGTATTTCCTCCAATAACCAGAAACGCAGGAGCATCACAAGGTATTTCGTTATCGTTAGGATAAATCAGTCTCGAATTATCATTATTATTATCGCTGTTATCTATGCAAAGATGAATACCGGTACTGTATTCTATTCTCTTGTCAGAATCCATTTGTAATGAACTCAAACCTGAAGATATAAGATGTTCTATATGCTCGCGCAATTCTTCAAATGCAGGATAGTCATATATGCTTGACATGTTGGCATAATTTCTATATTGCGTAATAAAATCAGGCTTACTGAAACGCTTGCTTTCACGTTCCCAGATATTTTTGCATGCCTTAATAAGGGACGTTTGATTTTTTTGTTTAAAAAAGAGCTCTATGGCATTACCCATAATGTTATGAGCAACAGTTAATCTGCTTGTGTGTACAAGCATGCTAACAGGTTTCTTATAGCCGATATAGCGCATGTATGCCACTCCACATAGAAACCAGCAAATAGCATCAGTAAGACTTTCCGGAATATCCATTTTTTTCGCTTCTTGAATATCCTTAATATCCTCTATATCATTATCATTTATAATCCTTACAATGTCAAGGCCAGGGAAAGAAGGAGAGTCGCTATCCTCGCCTTCATAACCGAAGATTTGCTGTGGGCCAAAATATTCGTCTGAAACGGAAAGTGTTGCGATGAAATTTGACGGGTATAAAGATTCCGGTCCAGGGGGCTCATTGAGGACATTAGCGTATGGTGTTGCAGTATATCCTATGTAGTTTACGGCCTGAAAATTGCAGCAAGCTTGATTTCCTTTTGAGTTTCTGTTATTGATTAAATTTAGGATTAATCTGTTTATTGCAGTACGTTGGGCTCTGGTTTCTGTGTTAATGCTGGCCTGGTCTGCTTCATCGTCAATTATAAGCAATCTGATATCTTTTCTGGAGTTTTCATCACTGTTGAGCCAGTTTATTAGGTTACGAAGCCGTGCTGAATTTTTAAGACACACTGTAAGATAACGCATTTTACTTTCTGTAGTAAAGCTTTTATCAATAAGCCTTTTTCCATATTGTTCAATTTCTTGGGGGTTATCTATGGCTTCCCAGTTCAATTTACAACTATTGGAATTCAAATCCTCCACTAATCGCTTCAAAGTCTGAACTCTAAGGTTTTCCATCATTCCGGACAAAACGATAAACATATTCCAACCGGCATCAGCTGCCATTGCCATAAGAGCAGCCATATTTGCTGTTTTACCGGACTGAACATTACCGACAACTAATCCTTTGACGGTACCAGTTTCATGTGTGTCACGACTCAACTGACGCAGAATTTTAATATTAGCATCCTCCATAATTTTAACTACATCTTCCTTAAAACCTTTACCTTTTAAGAGAAGTCTTTTATAGCATTGCCATGCAGAATCTTCGTCTGAAGATATCTTAATAAGATTTTGCTCGTTTGTTGCATGGATAATTGTAGCTCCTTTGGTATCAATCAATTTTTCTATATTCTTTTCTTCTTTGCGTTGCTGATCGACAAGCTGATACCATTCTTCAACAGTTAATTGGGGCCAATCCATATATTCAACTGCAATAGTCAAGAACTTCATTAAATCTTCTTCTGTACTACCTTTACCGTAACGTAAATCTTCCCAAGACCTGCCTTTAGCACGCCCTTCTTTAATCCATTCTATTAGTTTATTCATAATACTTTTTTGTTAATTATCGGTTCGACATAGGTAAGATATTCACACGTATTTTTTCATTAAGACGTATAGCAATGATTCTCAGAATTTTCATTGCGTCTTTTGTTGTAGAAGGTATTAGAATATACAACGTTTCGTCTAGTTTGAAACGATTTCCCTCAGAATCAGATGCAGAGAAAAGGTCTTGATTTTTACTGAGTTCAATATTGGCTTTAGCAGAAACTCTGCGAGGTCCTAATTTGTAGATGCAATCTGCAAATACTTGACGATAGCTTTCATGGTCTATTACTTCACCATTAGGCATCGTTACAACAAGACGGTTCTTAGGACGGGTTGCCCCTGGCAGCCTAGGGTCGGCAATACCTTTAAAAGCCCCAACTTCAATTTTCATACCAAGGTTGAATTGGCTATTAAGATTGATTAATTGGTTAGTCTTTCCTTTTGTGTCGTTCTGATTAAAATAATACCATCCATCTGTAATTTCTTTAAGATAGTTTTTTAATTTAGGATTGTAAACCTGAGATACTACTCGATTGCTGCCAAGAGTAAAGTTGATATCAGGATATCTTTCCTTGCCTAATTTTCTTAGCACTGCTATAACCGTGTTTACAGGGGATTTATAACAGAACTCTGTACCGTCTGGGAATGTAACTTTAATTATATCAGCCATAATGTGTTTGAAATTACAATTAAATAATATTTTCAGGTTATCTTGCTATAATTTTAGAAGGTAAGTATAATAACGTGAGTTCGACGAATTATAAGTGTTTGTAAATTTGGTGATTAGCGAAAAT
>ERZ779888.634-NODE-634-length-40708-cov-5.835141_pt1 | contig 40708 bp, 31 predicted proteins | sample MGYA00511245_ERZ779888 | MGnify/ENA primary metagenome ERZ779888 (study PRJEB29588, sample SAMEA2155255) | human gut metagenome | biome: human gut; feature: human-associated habitat; material: faeces | place: Denmark | collected 2008/2010 ...
CGCCGAAACGGCGGGACGAGGATAATATTATGCACAATCAGTTATCTTTTTTTGTTTTGTCTAAATATCTTTTTGCAATATTTCTAACCCATGTAATATCGCTTTTGCTGTATTTCAACATCGATTCTTCAATTTCATTTCCGCTGAAATTGCTCAAAGCATCCAATGCGTGTCCGCAGACGGAATTGTCGCTCAACAATTCAATCAAAACAGGAATTACGGTTTTGTTTTTACTCTTTCCCAACAGCAGAAGCAGCATTTGTCTGTCCGAACCGAGAGATTTATCCTTTACAAGTTCGAGATAATCATGCAAATAATTAAAATTCCCGATCTTATACAGCAAATCACCGTATTCCCACAGATTTGACGGTCTGTTTTGACTTTTGAATACAAGTAACATCAATTCAACCAAAGCATTTCTGTCATATCCTATCACGAACAAATCTTCCAACAGCGATATTTTCTCATTTTCAAGACTTGTTTTTTTATATATATCCAATATCCCGTCGCACAGTTCGATATGTCCGTGCAGACTTTTTTCGAACAGTTTTCGGTTTAAAGAATGATATATATTATTTTTTTCGAGAAAGGCGTCATACTCTTTCGATATACTGTCCGGATTTTTATATGCAAGAAGCCTTTGCTTTTCTGCAAGTTGGTATATGTCTTTTTCCATTAACTTTACCTCTTGTTGTAATAGTGAAATTATGTTTTATCAATCGAAATAAAACAAAACAATTTTCCCTGCATCAACTAATGCTTTTAAAGTTCCAGATAATTGAGTGGATGGTCTTACTTTTATAAAAAAAGTGTACCCGTATTTTTCGGCATATAGCAAAAAATCTTTTAACTGCGAAGTGTATGAAAGGTATTTTACATATTTAATATCACCTATGATTTTGTTTGCTTTATCTAAATAATCGGGAATTCTGTATTTTGCAGTGTTTGTTAATGATATAATGTGTTTAGTATTTTTAGGTAATTTGGATAATGTTTCTCCCAGTTTTCCAACCCAACGAACCTTTGCCATACTGATCTTTGAAGCAAGCGTTCCTGCCTTTATTCCAGATGCACCAAAAAAAGCGCCGCCAATGTAACCCAAAACTCCGCCGACAACAGCACCGCCAAGTACCCACCAGCCATTCACTTTTCCATATATCGCTTTTGATATGGCGGCGCCTGCCGCTGCCCCTACGACCACGCCTATAATTATACATAAAGCAAGGCAAAGCCCTTCTCCTGTATCATCCTTGTAGATAATTGTACTGTTCGCACAATACGCATACAAATTGCCCTTTAAGAGTTTTGCACCCTCATCGAATTCTCCGTAAAAAGCATTCGGTTCCGGATTAAGCCATCTGCCCGTGACGGGGTCGTAATAGCGCGATTGCAGGTAGTAGAAGCCCGACTCGTTGTCGTAGTAGTAACCGCGATAGCGGAACGGGTTTGCCGTGCCGACGCGATACCAACCGTTCGTCTGGTCGAGCATCTTCGTGACATTGCCCCATGCGTCATAGGTATATTCGACAAGCAAGCGGAATGTGTGGTTGTCGGTTCCGTCTTCCGTGCCCCAGATTTCAATTATATCGCCTTGAAGATTTTTCTTGTAAAAATAATTGTTTCCGAGGTAGTTCATTCCGACGGGGCTTCCCGATGCGTCATAGAAGAAGTAAATATAATCGAGGCTGTCGCCGTTCGTCACTTCCTGTGCGATTATATTCGTTCCGTCAAGCAGGTAACGCGTCTTTATTCCGCCGAAATTTTTCATCACGCGGATTCCGTCTTCATTATACGTATATCGCGTCGTTGAATTGAATGAAGCAAGCCGTCTGCCGTTCCAAGAAAGGGAAATTCCGTCGCGATAGGAAAGCGGGTTTCCGTTCGCGTCGTATGTTATTTCTTTTCCGTTATACGATGTCAGCTTGTCTTTCCACGAGGCGTCAGAATAGCCGTAAACGACGCTCGAAACAGGTTCGGACGGGAGACTTCCCGTTGTATAGGAATATTCTTTTTTCGAGAGAATATTGCCGTTTTTGTCGTATTCGAAAACGAAAGTCTTGTTCTGGGAAAAGCTGTCGTGACGGACAAGCTGTCCGAGCGCGTCATAGGAATAACTTTCCGAAAGAGCCAACGGTTTCGAAGAATACGAACGCTTGCGGCTTTCGGTCAGAATGTTTCCGTTCGCGTCATAAGTATATGCGATTTCCGCGCCGTCGGAGAAGGTTATCTTTTCGACGAGATCCGTCGCCGCCGCGTTTCCGTTCGCGTCCGTGACGGTTCCGCGGACATATTCGTATGTCGCGCTTATTTTGCTTCCGCTTCGAATTTCTTCGAGAACTTCGGAAACGGTTCTTCCGAGAGCGTCCGTCGTCGAGGTCTTTTCAAAAATTCCCGTCGGATTTTCTGCGTTCTTGATGTTATCCAACCGCGTTGTTACGGAGTTTTCTTCGGTCGTTATCTCGTAACCGAGTTTGACGGAGCCGAATTCGTAGCCGAATCCTATTTTTTCTTCGTCTTCTTCTCCCGCGCGGATAGTCAGAAGCGTTTTGTATTCAATGGGATATGTTCCGTCTGTATACTTGAATTCCGTCGAAACGGGATTTCCGTCCTCGTCGTAAGTGTAAAAATACCCGGCATTCATTCCGTTTATCCACACTTTTTCGAGAAGCCCGTCGGCGTTATATGTATATATATACCGTTCGCGGCTTCCGGCTGCATTATACATCACTTGCTCAATTTTGTCAAGACTGTTGTAAGAATAAGTGACGGTGCTTCCGTTCGCATAGGTTATTTTCGTTATCTTATCGCCGTCATATTCATACGAAACGACCGCAGTATCACCCACAAGCACAGATGCTATCTTTTCCGCATCGGCGGCGGTGTATGTGTAAGTATAAGACTGTCCGTTTGCGCTGACGGAAGAAACGTTGCCGTTCGCGTCATAAACATAATCAACCGCACGTTCGCCCTCATCGCAGATGCCGTTTCCGTTCAAGTCGTTATACATTTTTGTCAATTCGTCTTTGGAATTGTACTCGTAACGGGCTATGCTTCCTTTCGCGTCGGTTTCCGAGGTCTTGTTGCCGTGTGCATCATATGTGAAAGTCTTTGTGTTTCCTCTGCCGTCTTTTTCGGATGTTACATAGTTGTATGTCTCATCATAAGTATATTCGGAGTATGTATAAAGAGACCCCTCAGTATACGAAACGGTAGAAAGAAGAGTGTTGTCATAGCGGTCTTTTTTCGTAACAGAAACGGTTTTTGCAGTTCTGTTTTCGTCCGTGTTCGGTGCGTCGTATTCGGTCACGGTCTCCGTGGTCGTCTTTGCCGTGTCGTCATACGCATAAGTTGTTTGAGTATATTCGGTCGCCGTGGCGGAAAGTCTGCCGTCTGAACCGTAATTGTAATTTGTTTTGTTCCCGAGGAAGTCATCTTCAACAAGTATGTCGCCGTTTTCATTATATTCATAACACTCGGCGGCGTTCATAACAAGAGAAATGTCGTCAAACGAAACGCGGGAGAAATTATCAGTGCTTATCGCATAAACTTCAATTCGGTCAGCGGTGACCGTCTGTCCGCTTTCTGCCTGCGGAGGCACGAATGTTGTCGAAACAAACTGCCAGCCGTCAGAAGAAGCAGCTGGAGAAACGGTATATTCTGCGGTCTTTTGCTCGGGCACACCGTTTTCGGTGATGGTGTAATAAACTTTTGCTTTCAATCCCGTAAATGCTGTTCCGTTATTCTTTACCGTATTGCCCTTTATCCAACCGGAAAGAGTGAAAGAACGTTCCGCGGAAAGACCTATATATGCGGTTGTGAACGCGGAAGAAATTTCGGAAGTGTTTTCGGAAGAGAGAATGCTCTTTGTTCCGGTTTTTGCGGAATTATCGGCAACAAATCCTGTCGAGGTCCAGCCGTCAAGACCGTTTTCAAAACCGTTATTGGAAAGCAGGTTTACGCTTCTTGCTTCGCCTTTGTCAAAGTTAAGTCCGTCAAAAAGTGCTGTGCCCGTTGCGTTTTCAATACCCGCAACAAGCGTTACGCTGTCGCCCGCAGCGCATTCAATGCTGACGCTGACAAGTGACCAACCGTTGTTGTTTGCAGCTTCGGTCGGGGTCTTTACGAACTCGGACATTGCACTTGCCGAGGTTGTGTTGTTTATGAGTTTGAGCGCCGCGCCGCCATCCTTAGTTTCGGAAACGGTGAGGGCTCCGGGTTTAACGAACGCTCTGAAAGTATATGTTCCTGTTTCGGGAGCGGTGAAAGTTTTGGCATATCCGTACATATCCGTAACCGCTGCGGAAGCAACGGAAAGCGAAGCCGCGCCCGTATATGCGAATTCGGTGTTGACGGAAACGGAGCCGCCCGCATTTGTTCCGTACTCCGCAAAATCGTATGCATTGTTGTTCAAATCTTTTATGAGGTTGTAGCCGAGCGCATCAACGGAAGTCGCAGTCTTTATGTTATTAAAGAACTCGGAATTGTCGTCATAGGTATAAGCCGTAACTTCTCCGTCTTCGACTTTTGCGGAGAGTCGGCCTCTTTCGTCAAAGAAGTTGAGAATTTCGGACGCGGTTTCTTTTACCTGTCCGTTTTCTTCTTTTTCGCGGTCGATATGAGAGATAACGGAGCGACCGTCTTCATAAGAGAAAGACATGATTTGGGTCTTGAACTCCGTGTCGGAAGAGGTGTCAAAAACTTCCGCGCCGACAATCCGTGAACTGCTATAAGAGAATGTTACTTTTATATTGTTCTGTTCATCAACAACGGAAACAAGGTTCGTTCCGCTGTAAGCATAGGTCACAAGCGTTCCTTTGCTGTCCGAAACACCTGTCAGATTTCCGTTTGCGTCATAGGTGTAATTCTTTGTGTTGCCGAAACGGTCGGTAACTGATTTAACGGTTCTGTCCGGATTATATTCTATACTCGTCGTTCCGTACATATCCGTAACGGACGTTATGCATTTGTCAACATACTGTCCGCCGGTATAAGCATATTCAACGGCAGTCCCGTTTTTCTCCTCTTCACGCACAATATATCCGAACAAATCAAAATATTTTACGTTCCCGTCGCTGTCTGAAAGTTTGTAATAGATATTTTCGCCGAAATTGAAACCATAAACAAGCGTCAGTCCGAGACCGTCGGTATCTTTCATTGTTACTTCATGCGTGTTGCTGTCCCTGGAAACAAAGGCAAAGTATCTTTTCGCGCCTGTTGCGTCAACGTAAGAGTAAAGTTTTTCGCCCTGTGTATATGTTTTGTTTCCCACAGCCTCAAGTCCCGTGATTTTTTCCTGGATATTCAGTTTCCAGCCGTTACCGGACTTCATCTGCGTTCCGTAAAAGTCGTCTGTTCCAGAGAAATATGCGGGCATAATGCTGTTGTATACGCCGCTGACGTTCGTTGTCTGTCCTTTCAGAGAACAAACTATATCGTCGCGGACAACAACAAGATTTCCCGTTGCTTCATTTATATATGCCGTGCCGCCGTTACCGAGGTCGATATTATAAAATGGAAAATTATCCGCAAGTCCGTGCGCACTGCGATAACGGATAACGCAAGTGGGAACAGCATCGCCAGCCGCCGCGTCAAATGCCGCGTAAGCGTCCGCGCTGCCCACATTGTCCGCGTCAATGATAAGTCCCTTGTTTTCGCTTTCGTTTCTCGTCCACATACGGACTATGGAAGTTATATCAACGCCGTATGCCGTGTTTTCGGTATCGGAGTTGTTTATAAGCACCTTGTCCGACGAAACGTTTGACATTCCGACGGAATCGTAATGCGCATTGTTCTTGTTGAAATACGTTGTTGCGGCATACGCACCTATAACAACATTGCCCTTGCCGTCGGAGGCGGCGTTTCTTGTAAGATTTATTTTCGCGCTTATAATATAGTCGTCAAAGCCGACCATATAGTTTATAGGCACGGAAACATGGAATCTCGCTTTCTTGTCCGTGGCTGCGGAATGTCCCGCCCAAACCACGCCGTCGCCGAGATTTTCGCCGCCGTTCTGCGTCAACTGTGTCTTGGTAACGATATATTTTACGGTGTCCGTATCGTTCAGCTGCGGGTCTATCGTAACGGGAAACTGCGCGTTGTTTACCCAGGTCTTGTCCGCCGTAACGGTAAGCATATATACGCCGTCGGACTCCGTAACAAGCGTTGTCTCGACGTCTGCGCTGTATGCGCCCGCCGCGTCCGTCATGAACGCCGCAGGAATGGTCTTAACGGTCTCGCCGCCCTTTACAACATCAATTGAGCCGTCTTCTTTCAAAACAAGTGCGGCACCGTTCACTCTTATTCTGAAAGAATATGTATAGTTATCTTTTGCGAATTTTACCGTGATGTTTTCTTTTACATCATTGCCGCGAAGAATATATTCAATGTCTGTATCGTTCAGAATGTTTATATATTTAACGGAGGAAATGTTCTTGTTGCCGTTCAAAATGTCATCATCTGAGTTGCCGTTCTGTTCTTCGGGATTGGTCACGCTTGCGGCAACCGTGTTTTTGTCTGCGACAAGTTCCCACGAAACGGAGTAGCCGTCTGCCGTCATTTCAAGAAGCGCCGCTTCCGCAGAGGACTGCGCAAACTTGTATTTCACACCCGACTCGGTGTTGACAAAGCCGCGGATATCCGAACCCGTTTTTGCATTTTCGGAAACAAGTGTATTGTCTATGTCTTTCCACTCATCGTTCTTGTAATAATGCACGGGAACGCTGTATGAAGCGGCAAGCATACTGCCGTCCGAGAGTACGAAGTGTTTTGTATACTCGTCTCTTAAAGTCGTGTCTTCCGATAATATATGTGCATCGTCACCTGACAATGTGGTCGAGATCGCATTGTCTGTTATTCCGGGTTGCGACTCCCGTGCAAGAGCCACCACAGGCAGCTGCAAAGCAATGACCGCAAACAGCACGAATGCGATCACTCGCAAAAACTTCTTTGTTAAATTCATTTTTTCATGATTCCTTTCTGATAATACAAATAGTAAGGATAAAACTGTACATATGCCGTGAAATTACACCTCCTTTATACGGCAGTCTGAATGCTTGGATTGAGTCTTACAAAAGAGAAAAAAACGGTTATCCGATATTCTGTTCGGCAGCCTTTTTTCGGCTGTCCTGCAAATTATGTACCGCACTTTCCCGATACGCGCATCTGCCGACCGAGAAAATACAGCGCTTCTGCCGACAGAGAGAATACGGCAAAAACAGCGATGCCGAAAACGGTTTTCGGCTGCCTGCGGCATTAAATCTTTCAACAGCCTGTCATGACGGAGTGGGTTTGGGGGGGGCATAAAAGGAGAAAAGGAGAGATTTGTTTTTGAAAGATTTTTTGTCGGAACAGAGCGTCGGAAACCGTTTTTTGCTTTTTTGCTTATTTATACGGCAAAAAACGGCAAAACGTGACAAGAAAATCGTTTGTTTTACAAAAAATTCACAAAATACCGGTTCAGAAAAAATGCCTATAATAATATAATACGGTCGCAAAACCAAAAACGTGTCAGAAATCCGTGTGAACTTTTTGTAAAATTTATTTTCTGTCAAAAAAATTCAAAAACCTCTTGAAAACGGCATTTTTCTGTGCTATAATCAATCCCAAAGAAAAAGAAGGAGTGTTCTTTAAATGCTGTGTATATTCTTACAAACAATTAACAACGAAGAAGACCAAAAGGCATTTGAGGAACTTTATAAAAAGTATTCAAAAAATTTACTGACTTATGCGATAGGTAAACTTGGCAGAAGCGGCAACTTTCAGGATGCGGAAGATGCCGTCAGTCAAACTTTCTGTCGGATAATTATGGCTTTGCCGCCTCCGAAAGGGGATGAGATTGACTCAAAAGAAATAAAGAATTATCTCTACGCAACTTTAGCCGGTATTTGTTTGGATAAACTTGAAAAAAAGAATAAAGAAAAATCCGTAATGTTTTTGACAGACGAAATTCAAAAATTCAGGCAAAGCTTGGACGAGTTGGCAGACAGCGTTATAGATAAACTGACATTGGATAAGGTGATTGAAGTGATTGAAAAATTGCCTTACAAGTTGAAAACGCCGTTTATGCTGCACTTTGTTCACGGTTTGACTTGCAGACAAATAGGTCTTCTGATGAACATAAAGGAACAAACGGTACGTCAAAGGATCTGCCGAATTCGAAAAATCATTGCCGAGGCTTTGAAAGGGGTGATTTTTGATGACTGAAAAGGAGTTGATGAAAAAACTTGCACAGGGAATGTTTGACAGAATTCCCGACTTAAACGACATTCCTCCCGCACAGGAAGAGTTTTCGGACGAGCACAAGGCAAAGATGGAAAAACTTTTTGCAAAACCGCAATGGTACATGGTCTTTTATCGCATCCCAAGGCGCGTTTTGATTGCTGTGCTGACGTTCATCATCATTGTCGCCGTTCCCCTTTCAGTCAAAGCTATACGCGAACCTCTTTTCAGTTTTATATCGGGTCTGTTCGGCGGCGAACGGACGGAGTATTTCTCCTCAGACAAGGACAAAGAAATCGCGGAGAACAAAAAAATCAATACATATTTCAAATTGTATTATGTTCCCGAGGGCTTTGAACTTGTTTCGGAGAAAAAGACCGATACTTTGGGCTATTTCGAATATTCAAACGGAAATGAAACGTTCTCCTTTGAGCAGAAGCGGGTTTCTTCGGCAAAACCGTACATACCAGAAAATGCGCAAGACATTGACCCCGAATATGCGAATACGCCGTGGGATATAACATATTACAAAGTTGGGAACAAAAACGTTTTCCTTTGGATATACGGTTATAACGAGTTCCGTTTGACCGCGGACGAGGCAATTCCGCTCGATACTCTTAAAGAGATAGCCGACAATGCGCTTGACGAACTTGGATATGAGGAGCGAAAACAACTCGAAAGCGGCAATATTGCGGTGGCAAACAACGGAGCAACTCCTCTCAACCCGCCCGAAACAATTCCGCAGGCGTTCAGATTTGAATTGCCCGAGGGGTTAAAGATTAAAGGTTGGGAAGATAATACTTCATTTGACAAAAAAGTAAATTACATAATTTTAGTGGAGTCTGACAAGGGATATAAATGTATGTCCATAACAGTCTACGACAAAACAATACCATTAAAAATTACCGTGGAAGATACTGCACAAGATGTAATAGTCAATAATATCGTTGTATCATGTTTTGATAAGGCACAAGTATATATTTGGACGGATGAGAAATTTACATATACGATTGATGCTTGGGATGACAGTATTTCTTCGGAAACAGTTATCAATATAGTAAGAAGTATATATAACATGGAGTGATTTTATGAGAAAGTATATTTCAGCAATGCTTGTCGTTGCAATAATGATAGGAATTTTTGCAATGTCTGCAATCGGTACTGCCGCAAAGACGGGCACTCAATATGACCTTGACGATCCCGAACAGCGCCTTGCTTATGAAATGTCGCTTGTAACAGGACGTCCTGCGGTCGAAAGAGCCAAATACATATTAAGACATAACGCAGAACTAACACTCGGCGCAGGTAAAGCAGATGGATCGGTAACAGTAAAAGGTGACTCAAAAATCGTGACAGATCTTCATATTTTTATGTATATACAAAGATATGAATCCGGGAAGTGGAAGACCGTTTACAGCGACAACGAAATGTTCAAGGGTCAATTCTACGTAACGATGAAAAAAACCTGCACTGATTCTTCCGCAATTATAAAAGGATATGATTACAGAATTTCCTATACGATATATGCGTATAAGGGAATGACATATCAACAGTCAACAGGCACAAGTCCTGTTGTCCGCTAACAGATCTCTCCTGTAAAAGCACACCCCGAGGGCGGTTTTATACCGTCCTCGGGGTGTTTTATTTGAAAAAATCATGTTGTAAATGCGCAAACGGCAAGCGTTGACGGGTTGCCCGAAAAAGCGTTCGGACGGCTCTTATCTTATAAAATATTATAAACTCAACAATGTAAAAACAAAAAATGCAGCCCCGTCAAGGACCGCATTTTCGGCGTTTTTTAATTATCTTCTTCATGTTTGTTCCGCGCCTGCCACTTTCTGTCCTCTTCTTCAAGTCCTATGCGCTTCACTTCTTTCTGCCGCTTCCAAAGCAAACTGAAATGCGCTTCATCTCCGCTTTTTATGCGTTTCAGGTTATCGAGATGTCGGAACAGAATTGCAAGCGTTGCAACGGTGAAAGCAAGCGTTCCGAGCGCGTTTTTCGTCAAAACGGCATAGACGGCGGTAAACGCCACAGAGGCAGTCATGGGAACAAAGCATATATAATCCGTCACAAGCACAATGACCGCTTCCGCGCCGAGAAAAACAAGGAACAGCCGCCAATCAAAGCTTAAAAGAACCCCTGCAAGGCACGCAAGCCCCTTGCCGCCGCGAAAGCCGAGCAGCGCGGGGAAAATGTGTCCGAGAATACACGCGGAACCGCTCAACGCAAACGCGAGAGAGCATTCGGGGAAAAGGTATTCCGCAAGCCGTGTTACGGCAAACGCTTTGAAAATATCGAAAAGCGCGGAAAAAATGCCGACCCATTTGCCCATGGTTATAACGGCGTTCGACGCGCCCGCGTTCTTCGAACCCTTTGTTCTGATGTCAAAGCCCTTTATCCTTGCGATAATATACGACGGATTGACGCTCCCGACAACATATCCGCCCAGCACGCACAGCAGTTCTTCCACGGTCTTCACCTTTCAAATGTCCTGTCACGGACATTTTACCATGTCCATGACGGGATGTCAAGTTGATTTCTTTCCAAAGTAACACCTTTATTTAAGAATATCCCAATACCCGTCGTTGTCTTTGCCGACACGCACTATAAAGCCGTTATCTTTCAACACCTTTATTGCTCTGTAAACGGTCTTGCTTGATTTACCTATTTTTTCGGCAAGTTCCGCATTTGTCAGACAATCGTGTTCACGAAGAAGTTCATATACCGCTTTTACGCTGCCGGACATGTCATAGACATTTTTTTGTCCATGACTACGATAAAATATAAAGCGAAAACCGGTTTGTGTGTTTTCGTATTCATATTTTACACCTGCCGCATTACAAGCATTAAACGTTCTTTCAAAGCCTGTTCCGAAAGATTCGATAACGGAAGCCTTGAACAGCACATTTACGATTTTGGGATTCAACATTATCGGTTCGGCGGAATTTTTCGCAAAATCTTCGGGCTTGAAGCCTGCGGGGAAAAAGCCGGGGCTGTAAATCGAAACCTTATTGCTGAAAATTTCTATCGCAAAACTTGTGTTGGAATAATAGCACCCGTGAGCAAAAGCATTTACAATCATTTCTCTGATTGCCGTTTGCGGTATCTCAGGTTCTTCCTTTCTTTTGGAAGAACCCGTAATCGAAACTTGCCAATCAATATTAGACAAAACAAAAGAAATTCCGTTATCTATGCACTCAAAAATATTTCCCTCAAAGTGATTTAACTTGATAAAAGTATCTTTTTGCGGAGTTGCATAGACTGCGGTCTTCATCAAAATCGGACAATTCTTTGAAAAAAGAACTCGACCCGCATTTGTAAGAAAACCCGTAGCCGTATTATAAAGACCGAGTTTTGTAAGAGTTGAAACCGCGTTTTTGTAGTCGTATTTAATTCGACCGCTCTCATTACCGTCAGCTATTGTTTTTTTCAAAAGTTCCTCGTCTATGTCAGTAACGGTTTCGCCGGAATCGGCAGCCTCCCATTCGGAATAATCTTTCTGTCTTTGCTTGAATAAACGTTCAAGTTCGGAATCGGAAATCTTTTTATCCTCATCAGCGAACCGCTGATAATACTTACCGTATGCGGAATATGGAGCTTTTGAGCCGCTGAAAACGACCTCGATAAAAGGTTTTCCGTCATCCGAATATCTTGTTGTTATCTCATATAAAAAGGCAGGCTTGACATTATCGCTTATTTCACGGGACAACTTTCTTTCGGTATCGTTTCCGATATCCTGTCCCACAACATCTCCGTTATCTTTTACTCCGAAATAAAGAGTTCCTTTTTTGTGCTTGTTCAAAATGCTTGCAATAGAGATAATTCCCTCTTTGCTTTCAGAGGTTGATTTTTTGAATTCAATCAATTCGCTTTCTTTTCCGATATTCATAAACTCTCCTCCAAAATGTCCTGTCATGGACATTTTATCATGTCCATGACAAAATGTCAAGATGTCCATGATATTTTGTCCGAAAAAATGCCTTTGAGACGGTATTATAAAAATCTTTATCTGTTTTAATACGAATATTTCCGTGAAGAAAAACAGACTGTCACGCGCTCCGCTTTTCAATATGGAAAAAAACACGGGAACAGACTTTCGCCTGTTCCCTATCTGTTTATTGCGTTTTCTTTGATTTATGAATTATTGAGCCGAGATAAGTTCGGTGTCCTCGTTCATAAGGTCTTTTATCGCATCTTTTCTCGACAGATTGATTCTGCCCATGCGGTCGATTTCCATAACCTTTACGGTTATTTCGTCACCGAGAGATACGACGTCTTCAACTTTGTTGACGCGCTTGCTGTCAAGTTTGGAGATGTGGCAAAGTCCGTCTTTGCCGGGAGCAAGTTCAACGAATGCGCCGAAGTCCATTATCTTAACAACCTTGCCGGTGTAAATTGCGCCGACCTGCGGACCTTCAACGATGGTCTTGATTATTGCAAGAGCCATGTCGCCGCTTGCTTTGTCAACATAGCAGATGTGGCAGGAGCCGTCGTCCTCAATGTCGATCTTCGCGCCGGTTTCGGCAACGATTCTCTGAATAACTTTTCCGCCGCTGCCGATAACTTCTCTTATCTTATCTGTCGGGATCATGTAGGACATGATCTTCGGAGCAAACGGAGAAAGTTCTTCTCTCGGAGCGGGAATTGCTTTGAGAAGAATATCGTCGATGATATGCTCTCTGCCCGCTTTGGTCTGTTCGAACGCCTTTTCGATGATGTCGTAGGTCAGACCGTCAATCTTAATATCCATCTGAATGGACGTGATACCGTTTTTGGTTCCGGCAACCTTGAAGTCCATATCGCCGTAGAAGTCTTCAAGTCCCTGAATGTCAACCATGGTCAGCCACTTGTCGTCCTTGGTTATAAGACCGCAGCTGATACCCGCAACGGGACGCTTTATGGGTACGCCCGCGTCCATAAGAGCAAGGGTCGAACCGCAAACGGAGCCCTGCGAGGTCGAACCGTTGGAAGAAAGAACTTCGGAAACGAGACGGATAGCATACGGGAACTCTTCTTCGGAGGGAAGAACGGGTTCAAGGCTTCTTTCGGCAAGAGCGCCGTGGCCTATTTCACGTCTGCCCGCGCCGCGGCTGGACTTTGCGTCGCCGACGGAATAACCGGGCATATTGTAATGGTGCATATATCTCTTGGAATCTTCTTCGTCAACGCCGTCGAGCTTCTGTTTTTCGGCGATGGGTCCGAGGGTCGCAATGGTGAGAACCTGCGTCTGACCTCTCGAGAAAAGACCCGAACCGTGAACTCTGGGAAGAACGCCGACTTCGGCATGAAGAGGTCTGATCTCTTCAAGTCCTCTGCCGTCAACTCTTCTGTGGTCGTCAAAGAGCCATCTTCTGACAATTTCTTTCTGAATCTTGTAAAGAACTTCGCCGTAGGGGCATTCGGGATATTTTTCGTCGAACTGCTCACGAACTTCTTTTTCAACGACCGCCATGTTGGCGTCTCTTACGTCTTTATCGTCGGTATCAAGCGCTTTTTCAACCTTTTCAAGGCAGAAAGACTTGATGTCCTCATACATATCGTGGTCGAGTTCGGAGGACTGATATTCAAACTTGGGTTTGCCTATCTCTGCGGCGATGTCCTTGATGAAGCGAACGAGTTTTTTCAGTTCCTGATGCGCAAAGATGATACCTTTGAGCATAATGTCGTCGGGAACTTCGTTTGCACCCGCTTCTATCATAACGATCTTTTCTTCGGTCGCGGCGATGGTGACCATCATCTGCGATTTTGCTTTTTGTTCAAGCGTCGGGTTAAGAACGTATTCGCCGTCAACATAGCCGAGGATGACGCCCGCAATGGGTCCGTTCCAGGGAATGTCGGAGATTGCGATGGCAACGGAAGCGCCGTTCATCGCGGTTATCTCGGGCGAGTAATCGTTGTTGACAGCCATCGGGGTCGTGGAAATAACGACGTCGTTTCTCATGTCCTTCGGGAAGAGAGGTCTGATGGGTCTGTCGATAACTCTCGAAGTCAGAATAGCCTTTTCGCTGGGCTTACCCTCTCTTTTGAGGAAGCCGCCGGGGATTTTTCCGACAGAGTAAAGTTTTTCTTCATAGTCAACTGCGAGAGGGAAGAAATCTATTCCGTCTCTCGGTTTTGCGGAAGCGGTCGCGGTTGCGAGAACGCAGGTATCCCCGTATCTTATCATACAGGAACCGTTTGCAAGGCCTGCGAACTTGCCCGTCTCAACAACGAGGGGTCTGCCCGCAAATTCGGTCTTGAACACTTTGTAATTAGCGTAAATGTCCATGTTTTTCTCCTTTGAAATTTATATTTTCGAGGGAGATCCGCCTTGCTTTTTAGCAGTCGTCCCGAAGTGCGAAAAGTTCGCGCTCCCGGATAACTGCTGAAACACGCAAAGCCGAAACCTGACTTTGCCGAACAAGTCGGATATCCCTTAAATAAACAAATTTTAATGCTTCAAATACGAACAAAAACCAAGGAGCATAAGCGATACGCTCCTTGGTTTTTAACTCTTTCTTACTTACGAAGACCGAGTTTCTCGATGATCGCACGGTATCTGGAAATATCTTTCTTTTTCAGATATCCGAGAAGATTTCTTCTCTGTCCGACCATTTTGAGCATACCTCTTCTCGAATGGAAATCCTTCGGATGTTCCTTCAAGTGCTCCGTAAGAGTCACTATTCTGTCAGTCAAAATCGCGATCTGAACTTCCGGAGAACCGGTGTCTTTTTCGTTGATTTTGTTCGCCTCGATAATAGCGGACTTCTTCTCTTTTGTCAGCATATCTTTCACCTCCGTATTTATTCGCCGCAATGCAGGACGCGCGAACGGTGAATATCCGCGCACCGACATTCGGTACCTTGTTATTTTACCACATATATTTGCTTTTGTAAATAGGAAACCTCAAACTAATTTATGAACTATTTCCGACTTTTCAAACAGAAGGGAGCATACTTGCGGTATTCCAGCGGATACAATCAACAACAGTTTTTTACAATCGTTTTCCATTCTAATGAGCAAAATGCCCTTAAAATCACCCTATTTTTAAGGGAATCAATGCGATTTAAGCGAAAATACCCTTAAAACACATATCAAATTAAGGGATTAGGATAAAAAACAAGGGCATACGCATAGTATACCCTTATTTTCTTCAATCAAGTAAAATCTCCCTGAATCCCCCGTGCCGTTACAAAAAAACAGTCAACCGCAGACGGCGCATATCAACAAAAGCCTTTTCACGGCGCAATGAATATCATGCGGCGCTGTTCAACGGCGTCGCCGTCAATGCCGTTGAATTCGGCTAATTTTTTCGGCGGGACGCGAAATTTTTTGGCTATCTCCCAAAGGCTGTCGCCCTCCTCCGCCATATATGAAACAAGTTCCCCGCGCTTTTTCTTTTCGCAGGGCGTAAACGTTATATCCGTAACGGCGGTTCGGGTTGAAACGGTGATGACGGAGCCGACATGAAGCGCCGAAATTCGGAGTTCAATGCCCGTTGCCGTCGGCGTTTTTGTTATCGACGTTATCACAAGGCGGCAATTGCTTTTCATTGAGGTGGGCGCTGTTTCAAGCGGAGTAAAAATCGAAAACGGAACGGCTTTTTCCACGGAGCATATCTCCCCGTCCGTGTTCTTATATATAATGTCGCACCCGAAAACGCCCTCGCTTGCCGCACCGCCGCGCTCCGCATCGTAAGAAACGCTCATAACGCTCGGACGGACAGCAGCGTCCACGAGTTCGGCAAAATCGGAAAGTTCCACATCGTTTTTGAATTCAACCGTGTCGTTGACTTTGTGCACGGATTGAAGATTGACGGGTTTTGTTACGCACTCGGCGTTCTCCGTCAGCGAAAAAGCGTCGCGGACGAGTTCGATTTTTTCGTTTTTGAAACATTCGGCGGTTATGTTCACTTCCGCGTCGAGCGAAAGCACGTTTTCCTTTTCGGTGCGACGGGTCGAAACCGTTATATCGGAAAGGTCAAAGCGCGTCAGGCATTCCGAATTTTCGTCAAAGCCGGGCAAATCAAGCAGCTGCGAAACGGGAATTTTTGTCTCGAACGTTCCGACACTTCCGCTTTCGTCCGCATAAGTCAGGCAAAGCCGCATATCCGCTTTGACAATAAGTTTTTTGTTTACGGGCTTTTGCTCGGTCTCGAAAAATTCAACGTCAAAGCGAAGCATTTTGTCAACTTTTGCGTCGCCAGCGTCGATATCTTCCGTCAGACGCAGCGTGCGGGTCGAGGACGCGACCACATCGGTCACATCGACCGACGTTTTGAGAAGTTCTGCACGTGATTTTGTTTCGTCGTCTGGCAATTCCGTTGCAACAGGCGCATAAACGCTTGCGGAGATGACCACCGCCGCTTTGGCATAGAGTTTTTGCGGGCTGAGCGCACGGGCGGAACGGTATTCCACGCTTGCCGAAACGGTTGCGAAAACATTCTCTTCCGAAGCGCCGACCTGCGCGGAATACGAAAACGGCAATCGGTGGCTCACGGTCTGCAAGCCCTCGGCGGCGTCGGAAATGTAAACTATACGAAACTCAACGTTTCCGTCGGCATAAAGTCTGTCCCCTCTCACGGTCTGCGAACGCAAAAACGGCGTTGCGGTAACGCCGACAACTTTCATCACCGTGGGGCAATAATCGGGCAAAAGGATCTCACCCTCTGCGGCGGCTTCTCCCGAGAGGGCTTGTATCAATTCGTTGCAGGTAAATGTTTTCATACGGGTATCTCCTTATGATATATAGATTTACTTCATTTATCAGCCGCAAAAGAACGTGCTGCGGCTTCTCGTTAATCTATATGATATACCTTTACGAATAATACAAAAAAACTTTTTTGCGTGATATATTTTTTTCGAAATAGGTATTGACAAATTTTACATATCGTGATATAATATTCACAAATAAAATCACAAGGGGTGAGTAATGAACAAAAACATCACATTAAAAGTGAGCCGTGGGCTCTTCAATTCAAAATACTTGCCGCTGCTCGGCTGCGGCACAAGGTATCTGGTATTATACGGCGGAGCGGGAAGCGGAAAATCGGTTTTTGCCGTCCAGCGTTTTCTTCTCCGATTGCTCTCCGAAAAAGGGCGGAATTTGCTCGTCGTCCGCGCGGTCTCCAACACGAACCGCGATTCGACGTTTGCGGCGTTCAAACAGGTCATTTCATCATGGGGTCTGTACGACCTTTTCAGGGTGAACGAAAGCGATATGCGCATACGCGCGGTAAACGGCAGCACCGTTGTTTTCAAAGGGCTTGACGATTCCGAAAAGTTGAAAAGCATAACTTTTGAAAACGGCGTTCTGACCGATATATGGGTCGAGGAAGCGTCCGAGGTCTCGCAGTCGGATTTCAACCAACTCGATATCCGTTTGCGCGGAAACGGTCCGAAAAAGCAAATAGTTATCTCGTTCAACCCGACCGATGTCAACCATTGGCTCAAAAAGCGGTTTATTGACCCTTTCGACGCAAATGTGACCGTTGTTCACGGCACTTATCTGGACAACGCTTTTCTGGACGACGATTACAAAAAACTGCTTGAAAGTTACCGTGACAGCGACCCTTATTATTACGCGGTCTATTGCCTTGGGCAATGGGGCGTTTTCGGAGAAAGCGTTTTTAATGCGGAAAGAGTGAACGCACGCTTGGCGTCCCTCGCTCCGCCCGAGAAAAGAGGATATTTTACATTTATATATAACGGTGCGGTGATTTCCGAGCCTCGGTTCATCGAATCCGAAAACGGGTTCATTGCCGTTTACGAAAAGCCGAAAGCGGGCGAACGGTATATCATCGGAGCGGACACCGCGGGCGACGGCTCGGACAGTTTTGTGGCGCAGGTCATCTCCGTTTCGGAGGGCAAGCAGGTTGCGGTACTGCGCCGCGGCTTTGACGAAGACGTTTTCGCACGGCAGGTCTGGTGTCTCGGAAAAGCGTACAACAACGCCCTTGTGGCTGTTGAAACGAACTTTTCCACCTATCCGACAAAGGAACTCGAACGGCTCGGATACACAAACCAGTTTGTCCGCGTTGCGGAAGATGAGTTCACGCACCGTCCCATGCACAGCTTCGGCTTTAAGACAACCGCCGTCACACGTCCCGTCATAATCGCGGGGCTGACGGAAGTTGTCCGCGACGGGCTGGGGCTTATATCGGACAAAACAACACTCGAAGAAATGCTGACGTTCGTCCGCAACAGAAAAGGACGACCCGAAGCGCGGCAGGGCGCACATGACGACTGCGTTATGGCGCTTGCGATAGCGTATTACGTCCGTGCGCAGACCGTGGTCGAACGGTCTTTCGACCTGACCAAGATGTCGCATTGGACGCAGGATATGCTCGAAGATTACGAAAACGGAAATGAAATTGAAAAAAAAGACATGGAGCGCTTGTGGGGGAGTGGCGCGCCGCAAGGATTCAGGAGGTAAAAGAATTGCGCATCCCTAAACACAGGAACATCGACAGATACGTTATAACAAGAATGATTGAAGACTATCCGAAAAACAAGGAGGAACTCGAAAAAACGGAAGACGATACAAACGAACCCGACGCGTTTTTGGGGCTTTGCAAAAAAAGCCGCCGCGAACGCATAAAATTGGAATGTGCGGCGGTTGACAGAGCGTTGCAATGGACTGACGGACAGGATAACAACATAGCATATCGCCGTCTTTTGAAAATGGTCTTTTGGAAAAAGACGCACAGCTGTCTAGGTGCGCGCGACGTTTTGATGATGTCGCGTTACGAATGCGACCGTTTTCTTGACGGCTTCCGCGCCATAGTTGCGGGAGTTACGGGCAGGCTGGAACCAATCGGAGGATAAAGAAACAGCAGTGGCTGTAAAAATACAGCCACTGCTCTCTTTTGAAAATAAGAGAAGAATCTCACTTTATCCCGTAATACTCTCTTATCATTTTGAATATTTCTTCGTGGGGTATGGTTTTATCAAAAAGATGAACATGATATACATATTTATCGTCAATCCAATACCAGCAAGAAGCATTCTTAAAATAACTTATTGTTACTTCGTCATTGATTTTGACTATTGTCTCAATATCGGAAGACGAAAAATTTCCGAGAATTTTATTATCGTGAATGCTGATAAACATTGCATTTTCTTTATTTTCTGTTTCACACTCGACATCGATATACAAATATTCTGCCCAACTTATCGAATAATCCTGCCAATAGGAAACCCTTATTCCGTCAGGCAATCTGAAGCCGAATTCTTCCGGCAATGTTTCGGGAGGAAGTTCAACGTCCCAAATATCAGTCGGTCGTTCCGTTTCATCAAGTTCGCCTCTTAAACCCGCCTCAACGATTTTTCTTGTCTCATATCCGATCTCATCAAGAAAATTGGAAGCAATCTCCTTGACAACGCCGAGATACATCGTATCGTCCGCCTCAAGCCTAAATTCGTAACGGTAATCCAGCCATATAAACAAAATCTTGTTATCGTAGCGATAGTATTTTATGTCCCAAGGCGAGATCTCCATATCATCGCTGACAAGCACCGCCCCGTCAGGAACATACGGAGCAGAGACGGAAACCATTTTTTGCTCTATTGAAAACGTTTTTACGCCGTCCGAAAACTCATAAAAATTGTGAGTGTCGGTATGGTCTTCGGAAACAAGCGAATAGCCGACAGGAATAAAATACGGCTGATAATCGCTCTCGATTTTTGCGTTAAGCGCACGTTGTCGCTCTTCTTCCGAAGCGAATATTTCCGTTCTTTCACCGCCGAACGTCTGCGAGAAAAAGCGAAAGAGCGGTTCGCGTATCGCCTTGACCGAAAGCGGCACGGCAAGCACGGTCAACGCTATGAGAATTGCTATCAAAACACGCTTCGGAATTATGTAAAAGACCGTGAAAACACGCTTTTTTTCAAGAAGTTTTTCCATTCGCTCTTTGTGTCGTTCCGAAAAATCGGGAACGTTGTACGACGGGCGAATCACGTCGAACGAGTTGCCCGCAACAGCACGGGCGACATCTCTGTAAAAAGTCTTGTTTTTCATTTGCTTCCGTTTTTCCAAAGATAATGCAGTTAAGACAAGTCCGCATCGGGCGGAATCTCAACAACATTTCCTCTTTATCATTTTATTCCGTAATACTCTTTTATCATTTTGAATATTTCTTCATGGGATACGGACTCATTCCAAAGAGTTATATCATACACATATTTATCATCAACCCAATGCCAGCACGAAATATTCTTGAAATAACTTACGGTTATCTCATCATTGATTTTAACTTTTTCTTCTACGTCGTAGAATACGGAACTTCCGTAAAGTTCAAGGTCACGTATACTAATATTGATTGTGCTTTCTTTATTCTCATTTTCACACTTGACCTTGATATGTAAATATCCGTCCAAACTTATCGAATAATCCTGCCAATAGGAAACCCTTATGCCGTCAGGCAATCTGAATCCGAATTCTTCCGGCAATGTTTCGGGAGGAAGTTCAACGTCCCAAATATCAGTCGGTCGTTCCGTTTCATCAAGTTCGCCTGTTAAACCCGCCTCAACAATCTTTTTTTCCTCATATCCGCGCTCGTCAAGTACATTGTCGGCTATCTTTTTAAGGGTATCAAGCGAAATCGCTTCGTCCGCTGTCAAACGAAACTCATTGTAACCGTATATCCAAACAAAAACGTTTTTGCCGCCGTACCGATAATAGGTTATCTCCCACGGAGTGTCCGCATATTCAAAATCAATATTTTCCGCACCGTCGGGTATATAAGGTTTTTCGACGGATATCCTCTTCTGCTCCATCGTAAACGTTTCTTTTCCGTTTGAATATTCGAGCAGATACTGTGTTTCGGTCTTTTCCTCCGAAACAAGTTCAAACCCATCGGGAATATAGTATACGCCGAAATATTCCTCGATTTTTGCGTTAAGCGCACGTTGTCTCGCTTCTTCCGAAGCGAACAGTTCCGTTCTTTCGCCGCCGAACGTCTGTGAGAAAAAGCGGAAGAGCGGTTCGCGTATCGCCTTGACCGAAAGCGGCACGGCAAGCACGGTCAACGCTATGAGAATTGCTATCAAAACACGCTTCGGAATTATGTAAAAGACCGCGAAAACACGCTTCTTTTCAAACAGTTTTTCCATTCGCTCTTTGTGCCGTTCCGAAAAATCGGGAACGTTGTCCGACGGGCGAATCACGTCGAACGAGTTGCCCGCAACAGCGCGGGCGATGTCTTTATAAAAAGTCCTTTTTCCCATTACTCGATGTTCCTTAAAAAAATCCCCAATCAAACGGTCTTTACCGGTCATTCTTTTTGAGTTCCGCCGCCAAAAATCGCTTTACTCTCGAAGAACGCTTTCTTGCCACCGCCTCGGAAACGCCGAGAAGTTCGGCAATTTGAGCAAATGACAGTCCGTTCATATAATGCAGAACAAACGGGTCGGTTATTTCGACGGGCAGTTCTTTGAGTTTTTCGACGGCGTTTTCATACATAACTTTGCTGAACACTTTTTCGTCCACTCCGTCATCGCCGACGGAAACGAGATCGAGTTCGTCAATACTTCCGACTTCCGTTTGATTTGCCGTTCTGCGGCGGCGCAAAGCGTCAAAGCAAACGCTTCGAACGGTCATGTACAAATAACTTCTAACCTCGTCGCTTTCGGCGTCCTCAGGTGCGGGAAGCACCTTGATCATACGGCAAAAAGCGTCGTGCAGCGCGTCTTCCGCGTCCTCTTTGTTGCTCAGGATACCGAGCGCGTAATGATACATGGTTGAGCAATACAGTTCGTATATTCTGGTAAAACTCGCCTTTTCCGCTTCCGTCGCAAGCGTTTCCAAAAACATTGCAAGCATTTTTAATTTCTCCCCCGGGGTTTTCTTCTCTCTTTAACTTGTATTATATCACACGCCCGCATTTTTTTCAATCTTATTTTCGAATTCTGCAAAAAGCTCCGATAAATATATCACAAAGTTCATTATTTCGCGTGTCACATTTTTGCGTTTCAAACGTTACGGACAAATTTTCCGCACCCGAACAGCGAAATGTCGGACGGAGAAAAACCGTACACTCACAGCAGAATTTTCTGACCGACAAATCCGACCGTCATTCAGACAAACTCAGTCTGACAAAACCTTGCAAAAATATCTTTTGTCACTTATTTTCTCTTGACAGCGCGGGCCTTTTGCGGTATTATATTTTTACAGGTATACAAATATATAACAAAAAAGAGGGACGGAAAAATGAAAAGAAGTTTTTTGAATGTTTTTTGCGCTGTCGCCATACTTGCGGCGGTTATCTTGACCCTTGCGGCGTGCGGAGGGGACAAAACGGAACAGACAACGGCGGCATTTGACGCGGAAAACGCGTTTTCGCGCCTGCTTTCGGAAGTAAAATACGCAGAAACGCTTTCGGACACAAGTTCTTCGGCGGATTTTATGTTTTCCGACCTGCCGCAGAATGCCGAAATAAAGATGTACACCTGTGAAAGCGGAAGCCATCCCGACGAACTGATAATGATGAAAGCCGCAAAGAAAGAGGACGTGCAGGCTCTTGAAACAGCGGCAAAAACGCACCTTACCGAACTCACGGCGCAGTTAAGGGATTACAACCCGCAGGAAGTTCCGCGAGTTGAAAACGCCGTTGTTTGCACAAACGGACTTTATGTTTTTGTCTGCGTTACCGATGACGTCGAAACGGCAAAAGCGATTCTGAAATAAGCGGTACGGAAATGAATGAAAAAGAAAAAACTCTTCTGACGCCGGAAGAACAGGAGCGACGCCATCAGGTTGCGGAACAGCAGCGATGCAAGGCGCGCGCCGAACGGGCACGGAAAAAAAGAAGAGCGGAAAAAATAAAACTGATCATAGGCATTGCGTTTGTTACGCTGCTGACCGCGGCGGCTGTTTTTATAATTACCCGATACGTTTTGCCCGACGCGGGCAAAGACGCGCGGCAGCCGAAAACGTCGCCGTCCGAGGAGCAGACGTCTTCTTCCTATACGACGCAAACGCCGACAACGGCACCGGAACCGACACATGACTATCCCGAACTGAAAAGCAAAAACGGCACGTTCAACACATATTCTTCGGGCGCGATAAGAGTTGACAACGCCGCGTTCAGCGTGTGCGGAACATTGAGCGACAGCGTAACCTCAAAATATGCCGCGCTCGTTTCCGAAGTTGCGGACAGCCTTAACGGAAAAACAAAAGTCTACTCGCTGATAATTCCAACATCATACGGCGTGACGCTCCCCGACGATATAAAAACGCAGATAGCCAACTACGCCGACCAGGGCGAAAACATCACAAAAGTCTTTTCGAAGATGTCCGAAAACGTCACTCCCGTTTATTGTTACGACGACCTGATGACCCACCGCGACGAATATCTGTATTTCCGCACCGACCACCATTGGAACGGCAAGGGCGCGTATTACGCCTACGCAGCGTTTTGCAGAACAAAAGGCATTGAGCCGTACACGCTCGAAGAACGAGAGAAAAAAGAGTTCGACGGCTTCCTCGGCACGATGTATCAGAACAACGGCAAGGACAAAAACCTGCTCCCTGCCGACACGGTCGAAGTTTTTTTGCCCGTCAGCGCAAACGCGACGATGAAATTTACAAACACGGAAGGCACAACATACGACTGGCCCATTGTCAAGGACGTTTCCGAATGGTCGAGCGGCGCAAAATACAACACCTTTGCGGGCAGCGACAACCCGATAACGGAGTTCACAAACCCCGACGTCGCGGACGGCTCCGTGCTGATAGTTGTCAAAGAATCTTTCGGCAACGCGCTGCTTCCCTACCTCGTTGATCACTACTCAAAAATCTACGAGATAGACTACCGCTATTGGAAAGGCAACCTTGTCTCCTTTGCCGAAGAGGTCGGCGCGGACGACCTGCTTTTCGCGAACAACATAATGATGACGTCCACAAGCCTGCTCGTCGGAAATTTGAGTAAAATTATAAAGTAAATAAAAAATCGCCCTTGAATCGCTGATTCGGTTCACGGGCGGTTTTTTATCACAATTCACTCATTTACGGTTTTTCGCCGCTCGGCATATTTCCGCGCGCAAGGTCTCCCACGATAAACGGAAGAAAACAGAACGGAACGGTCTGCGATTTTTTCGGAGCGGGCGGTGCACTCTGTTTTGATACCGTCGCGGCACAGACCGTTATAAGATTGAAAGACAAATATTCGAAGATAAGGCTGATTCTCGTTCTGCCCGCACCGACCAAGCAAAATTCCGGAACGAAGATGACAGCAGAGAATACAAGCGTATCGAGAAGTTTGCGGATAAGACGGTATATGCTTCCGAAAAATATTACAACGGTTGTATGGCAAAAAAACAGACACCTTGTCGATAACAGTTCCGTCTGCGTGGCACATCTGACGCGGAGCGGCGGAGTGAATACTCGAAAAAACACGGACTTAAAGTTATAAATATAGCAAAAAACCTGTAAAAAAACACAAAAGAACCCCGAGCCGCAAGCGGCTCGGGGTCTGCTATACATTATTATATATTTTTGCGATTGAATATGCTCTACCTATGAAAAAGTCACTTTCGGCGCAATCAGAACCACGGGCTCCATTCGCCGGGGTCGGGGTCTTTTCCGCCGTCGGTAAGTCCCTCATATTTGACGGTTATATTATTGGCGGAGCAGTACGCGTCGGCGTCAGAACCTTTCGGGCAAGTCACGACAAGCGAGGACGGACAGCCGTCAAAGAGGTCAGAGCCGAACGTTTTGACAGCGGCGTGAAGACGCAGAGCCATAAGAGACGAGCAGTTTGCAAAGGCGTAATCGCCGAGCGACACCGCATTGTCGGGAATAACAAGCGAGACAAGCGCGGTGCAGTCCTCAAAGGCGGATGCGCCGACAACTTTCAGTGTCAACGGAAGCGTTACGGACGTAAGAGACGAGCAGCCGTCAAACACGGACGGCGCGAGCGTTTTTACGCCCTCGGGAACAACGACGGAAGCAAGAGACGCGCAATTCAGGAATGCGTGGCTGCCGAGGTTTTTAAGGTTGTTCGGAAGCGTTACGGACGCAAGTTTTGCGTCGTTTGCGAACGCGAATCTGCCTATCGAAGTCACGGTTGAAGCAAGAGCGACTTCCGTCAGTTCGGAACAGTTCGAAAAGGCGTAGTAGCCGACGGATGTTATGCCGTCCGACACAACGACTTTCTTTATCTGAGAGCGGTAATCCGCCCACGGAACGGTTGCCGATGAATAACTGTTCATATCACCTGAGCCGCTGACGGTCAGCGTTCCCGACGTGAACGAATAGGTTGCGTTGTTGCCGCATGAACCGGAATAGTTTGCGGCTGAGGTCACGACAAGGCAGACGCAAACGGAGAGTATAATGCAGACCGCAAGCGCGGCGGCAAGCAGTATCTTTGCGCGTTTCTTCATATCCGAATCCTCACTTGATTTTGTTGTCGTTGATTATATTGGAAAGCACTTCGCGTGCAAATTCGTATTCTTTGCCTTTCGTTTTGCTTATGCTTATCAGGGATTTTTCGTTGAAAACACGAACACCCCAATACATCGGAGTTGTCCAATATTTCAGGCTTTCGCTGTTTTTGAAAGCAGAACCCTCGGCATTCCAGACCGTGCCGTCATACAGCAGAGGTTCGTCCGTTAAGTCCGAAATATCGCCGAAATAGCCGACTTCCGTCATCTGCTTCAAGCCCGCGTCGTCCACCATTATCAGCATAACGGAGCCTGCGGTGTACATATTGGAGAAGTTTCTGAGGTTGTCCTTTACCATGTCGGCGTCGTGATTTTCGCCGATAAAATAATTTTCTATCTCAATTCTGACCTGTCCGTCGCCCGTATAGTCGCGGACATACGGTTCAAGAGCCTTTTTCAGGTTTGTTTTATCCTCGGCGTACGATATCGGGTCGGCGGAAAGATAATATACAACAACGTCGATGTCAACGCGGCCGATACATTGAGAAAGACCGACACCGACGGCAAGCAGAACGACGAGAGCCCCCAAAGTATGCCATTTGTAATAGTACCAAAAATTTTCGAGCTTGCTTTTGAAACTCTTCTTCTCTTTTTTTTCGGCGGTGCTACCGTTTGTCATTTGCAAAGCCTTTCCGACGTAAAAAATACGCCTTATAAAGTGATTATATCATATACGGCAAAAAATTTCAACATTTTTTTGCAATCATGCAGATTTTTTGTAATTTTCACAAAGCGCGGACAATGAGATTGTAGAAAATGGACAAATCCTAAATCAGGATTTAGCCGAAGATCGCGGAAATGACACCGAGATGTTCAAGCAGTATCTCAATGCCGATAAGACATAGGATTATGCCGCCCGCAAGTTCGGCTTTGTTTTTGAAGCGTGTGCCGAACAGGTTGCCGACTTTAAGTCCAAGCGCGGAAAGACCGAACGTTATCGCGCCTATGCAGGGCGCGGCGATGTAAACGGGAATGTTCGGGATAACCGTGACAAAAGAAATTCCGACAGCGAGCGCGTCAACAGAAGTGGCAAAGGCAAGCACAAGCATTGCCTTGAACGAAAACGACGCATCTACACTTTCCTCTTCTTTCGAAAAACTTTCGCGTATCATGTTCGCGCCTATAAGACAGAGCAGCGCAAACGCGACCCAATGGTCGTATTTCTGAATGTATTCTTCAAGTTTTTTGCCGAGGAGGTAACCGACGGTGGGCATAAGCGCCTGAAAGCCGCCGAACCACGCGCCTATCAGAATATAGTGTTTGGGGCGCAGTTTCTGCACGGAAAGGCCTTTACATATCGAAACGGCGAAAGCGTCCATCGATAGTCCGACGGCTATCATTATAAGATTGACAATATCCATAAAAATCTTCTTTCTCTTATATATGTAAAGAATACGCTTTTCCCCGTTGGGTTTGACGCAGATAAGAGTTTAATACGCTTCTGCCGTCAGCGAATGCCGTAAGCAACGCAGCCGTCTTCGCGCATATCCACGGGCGAAGTCGAACGTTCCGCCCATATCTCGGAAAGATCGTAACTGCCGTTTCTTGCGGACGTCCACGGGTCGGCGACTTTAACATTGCCGCTTTCCGCATCGTAGCCGTAAAGGAAAACGCAATGAGTTCCTTTGTTGCAGAGCAGTCCCTCTCCGACGGCGATACATACAACGCCGTCGTTTTCAAGAGCGGAAAGCAAGTCCTCATATTCGAATATATTCAGCGTAGTCGCTCCGTAATGCTCGGCGGCAAGTCTAATCGCCGAACCGGAAGAACCGCTGAACGTTTTGCAGAACTCCTCGGTGTTGTCGTAAAGCCAAGTTGCGACCTCTATCGGGGTCACATTTATTCCGATGTAAGAAAGAGCCATCGCCACGGATGTGGGCGCGCAGCCGTTGCGTCCCATGGTATAGTTGCCGAAACGGGCGTTGCACCATCTGTCTTCCCATTGCGAATAATATTTGAAAATACCCGCTTTACCGCGAAGCCGCGGCACATCGTCGGTCTTCTTCTTTCCGCAGACGGAACAGGCAAATTCGGCGCGTCCCTCACCTTTTTCGGTCGGTTCGGAAATTATTTGTCCGCGCTCCCATTTATGATACGCTTTCAGCGTTTTTCTCTTTTCAAAACCGCATTTTTCGCAGTATTCGCGGTTATACCCGTCCGCTTCGCAGGTCGGCGCCTTTTCCTCGGTTTTTATATTATGTCCCGTTGCGGGCAGCACGGTTTCTTCGGTCTTTCCGCAGGTTTCGCATATCTTGCGAATATATCCGTCCGTCTCGCAGGTCGGTTCGAGTTTTTCCGTGCGGTATGAGTGCGGAATGACGGCAAGAACCCGAACGTGCGCTTTCTCGCACACAATGCATTTTCTTGTCAATGTTCCCGTTTCGGTGCAAGTGGCGGGAATGCGGGTATCTTCAAATATGTGGCAATGGTCGTCCTCGCCGCCGAACGCAACCGAATAGAACACGGTCATCGCGTCCGCTATATCGACATCGCCGTTGCCGTCAATATCTGCGGCATCAAGCGCGGCTGCCGCCAGTCTTTCTTTTTGTGCGACGTGATAAAAAACAAACATTGCGTCCGCTATATCGACCTTTCCGTCGCCGTTGACATCGCCTTTTGCAAGTTGCGGCAACGGCGGCTCGGGCTCGGTCGTCGGAGGTTCGGATTCCGTCGTAGTCGGGGTGAAAGGCTCCGTCGTTGTCGGATTCGACGGTGTTGTCGGCGGCTCGGGCTGCGTCGTCGTAAAAAACGGGTCGGGCGGCAATGTCGGGTCAACAAAAGAGCCTTTCAGAGCCGAACCGTCGGCATTTTCTCCCGCAAAAAGAACGAGCGAAAACGCAAACACGACCAAAAGCACCGTCGGCAATATGCAAAACAGACTTTTCATTCCTTTTTTCATTCGTTTTTTTCCTTTTTTCTTATGGTTTTTGCAGAATTTCCGCAACAGTGCGGGCAACTCTGCCCTTTTGAGCCAAAACGGTTCTTTGCGTTATGTCGGCTGATTATACAAACCTGACAAAACGCCTTTTATTTATTCTGCGCAAAACCCGCCGAGGCGGCTGTCTGCCGCCCGACGGGGATCCGAAATTCTCAGGAACTGCAAAAAATACAGGATTTTCAGTTTCTCTTTGGGGATAGGAAAAAATGTTCAGAATGGGTGAATCGAGTCCGAAGGCGTACATAGGTACGTCGAGAGGCGAGATTCGCCCGTAGCAAAAAAGACGCTTTTTTCACTTTTTACAGAACCAAAATACAAAAATAGATATTTAAGGTCTTTTGCTTATCTTTTAGACAATTACTATTTTGTATTTTTCAGTCTTTTTTGCGGTCTGGGCATTTTTAACATCCCCCGACGGATTCAGATATTTAATTCTTTGGTTCTTACCTGTTCTTCTACCTTTTCGATAAAAGCGGAAAGCGGCATAGAACCGAGGTCGCCCTCTTTGCGGCTTCTCAGGCTTACGGTGTTTTCTTCCTGCTCTTTTTCGCCGACGACTATCATATACGGAATCTTTTCAAGCTGCGCTTCGCGTATCTTGTAGCCTATCTTTTCGGCGCGGTCGTCGAGTTCGGAGCGTATGCCGCGGTCGATGAGCGTTCTGTTTATTCTCGCGGCGTAATCCGCGTATTTCTCGGAAATCGGAAGCACTTTTACCTGAACGGGGGCAAGCCATGTCGGGAACGCGCCCGCATATTTTTCTATAAGCAGAGCCAGAGTTCTTTCATAGCAGCCGAGCGACGTTCTGTGAATAATGTACGGGTTTTTCTTCGTGCCGTCGCGGTCAACGTATTCCATGCCGAAGTTCTTCGAAAGCATCTGGTCTATCTGAATGGTTATCAGCGTGTCCTCTTTGCCGTGAACGTTCTTTATCTGAATATCGAGTTTCGGACCGTAGAAAGCCGCTTCGCCGACACCAACTTTGTAGGGGATTTCAAGGTGGTCGAGAATCTTTTTCATTATTCCCTGCGCCTCGTCCCATTGTTCGGGTGTGCCGATATACTTCTTTCTGTCTGCGGGGTCCCATTGCGAGAAGCGGTAACTTACGTCCTCGTAAAGTCCGAGCGTTTTGAGCATATATATCGCAAGTTCGAGACAGTGACGGAACTCCCCTTCAAGTTGGTCGGGAGTACACATCAGGTGTCCCTCGGAAATGGTGAACTGACGCACGCGGATAAGTCCGTGCATTTCGCCGCTGTCCTCGTTGCGGAAAAGCGTCGAGGTCTCGTTGTAGCGAAGCGGCAGGTCACGGTAAGAGCGCGCCTTGTTCAAATATGCCTGATATTGGAACGGGCAGGTCATCGGACGCAGAGCGTATACCTCTTCCGTGTCGGATTTTGCGGGGTCGCCCATAACGAACATTCCGTCCAGATAGTGATCCCAATGCCCCGAAATCTTGTAAAGGTCGGATTTTGCCATAAGCGGGGTCTTGGTAAGCAGCCAGCCGCGGCGCTGTTCCTCATCCTCGACAAAGCGTTGAAGAAGCTGGATTATTCTTGCGCCGTTCGGAAGCATAACGGGCAGTCCCTGTCCGATAACGTCAACGGTGGTGAATATGCCGAGTTCTCTGCCGAGTTTGTTGTGGTCGCGTTTTTTTGCCTCTTCAAGGCGTGCGAGATGTTCTTCAAGTTCGGACGCTTTCGGGAAAGAAACGCCGTAAATGCGTTGAAGCATCTTATTCTTTGCGTCGCCGCGCCAATACGCGCCCGTGCAGTTGGTCAGTTTTATCGCCTTTATCTTTTTCAGGTCGTAAAGGTGCGGACCCGCGCAAAGATCGACAAAATCGCCCTGTCTGTAAAAGCTTATCTCTTCGCCCTGCGGCAATTCGTTTATAAGTTCCTGCTTATAAGGCTCGTCCGCTTCGAGTTTCAATGCTTCATCCTTGGGAAGTGTGAAGCGTTCGAGGGTATAGCCCTCTTTGATTATCTTTTTCATCTCCGCCTCGATGTCCGAAAGAATTTCGGGCGTGAACGAAGTCTGTGAATCGAAATCGTAATAAAAACCGTTGTCAACGGCGGGACCTATCGTCAGTTTTGCCGACGGGTAAAGTCTTTTTACCGCCTGAGCGAGAACGTGGGACGTGGTGTGCCAAAACGTTTTTTTGCCCTCTTCGTCCGCAAAGGTGTAAAGTGTCAGCGTGTCGCCGTCCGAAAGTTTTGCCGTCAGATCGCATACTTTGCCGTTAATGCCGCAGCAAAGCGCGCTGCGTGCAAGTCCCGCGGAGATCTGCATGGCGCAGTCGTAAGCGGTAGCGCCGTCCGCAACTTCGAGCGCGGAGCCGTCTTTGAGGATTATTTTCATATTTCTTACCTCTTTTATATATGAATGTTTTTTTTACGTTAAACAGGGTCGGCACACAATGCGCCGTCTTTTCGATCAACGGCAAACGGGTAAAAGTTTGAATGGAACTTTTCCGTTTCCGTCAATATTCGAACGATACTTCCTTGCCCTCGGAAAGTGCCTGAGCATCTTTGAGAATACGGTCGAGCAGCGCCGAAGAGACATAAAAATGTCCTGCGCCGTTGACGCGGCAGAAGTAGTAAAGACCGTCCTTGCCGAGCGGAACAAATTCGACTTTGGAATCGTTGCCGTTTTTGCCGTAACAGGTCACGGTAACAGCCGCTTTGCCGCCGGGGTCGGAAGCAAGCCCGAGATTGGAAACCGAAATAATTTCCCTGTACAGGTTCTGCATATATTTGGCTGTCAGTTCTTTGCCGTTATAGTAGCCGTGATACGTCACGCTTCCGTCGTCGCCTATATCCGCGGAGACGTCAAATTTGAACGTCCTGCCGCCGCCCTTTACTTCAAAAGCGGAGAGGTCGTTCAGATAGCGGATAAAAACAAGGCTTTGGCAGAATTTGTCCGGCGTGTAATCGACGAACCCGAAATATTCGTCCGAAACGGCGTAAATAACGTTCGTATCGTCATACATCAGATAAAGTTTTCCGTTTTCCTTGCCGCCGATAAGATATGTTGAATAAAGCGTTATTTTTTTGCTCTCCGTTGCGGTCGAGTCATAATACGGGTTAGTCACGCCGTCAACGGTCTTTTGCGAAACGTCTACTTCAAAGCCGATACGCACAACGGGTGACGAAGACGTAAATCCGTATTTTTTCAGATCTTCCGCCGTCGGGGCAACGTTCACAACACCGTCCGCCGAAAGCGAAGCCACGCTCCGAGCCGCGCCGCGCACATTGGACGTGTTCGCTCCGAACAGGAACGGAGATGTCATGACCATGGAATCCGCATAAAGATTCGCGCTGTTTTCCTTGTCCGTCGCCTGACGGAACTCGTAATTTTTGCTCTTGTCGTTGTAATCTATCGAAAGGCTGATAAAATCCGCTTCTTCATAGGGTTTGGAAACGGTTAGGTCGAAAAATCCGCTTTGCGGCTTCATCACACGTTCCGCAAAATACGTATTCACGCACCACACGGTGGTTTCGCCGTCGATAAGAAAATAATATGCGCCGCCGTCGGGCGTTTTGTCGCCTATCAGGAACACATCGGTAAAGCCGCGTGTGGAATTGACGGAAAGCGTCACGGAGGGATTGTCAAGCCCGTAAACGGAAAGGTCTTTGACGTCCGCTTCTATCAGATTTTCGGAATATATTATCTGAACGCTTGTGAAAAGGTTGGAGACGGTCTCCGAAAGCAGCGGCACGCTCTCCGCGCCTTTCATTGTCACTTTGCCGTCCGAGGAACGGACGAGTTCATATTCACCCGTCGAGTTTTTTATTGTCACGGACGCTATCTGACGCGCGTTTATGGTGTAAATCTCATCAAGTTCACGCGCATAGGTGGGCGTCACGTCGCCGTTTTGCGTTACGTCCGTATCGCCCTTTTTCGGAAGAAGCTGCACAAGCAGAACCGCCACGACAAGAACGATAACACCGATACCGCACGCGCCTATGCAGATAAGTCTTTTTTTTGTGTTCATCACAGGTATTTCCTCTTGCGCCAAGTCACAACGCATACGACCGCACAGCAGGCGGGAACGAGTGCGATGCAGATTATCGCCACGATATAAGTCGTTCTGTCGCTGTCAAACTCAAGCGCGCCCGTCGCAAGGCTCGAAGAGAGAATGCGAACCACGCTGTCGTCGTGTGAAAGATATGAGAATATGCCGAGCGTATATTCGCCCGATGCGGGAGTGTAACCCGCCGCGTTTGAGATGTAATAGGTGTTAAGCAGCGAGGTCGTGCCGAAGCAGACAACGGAGGACATTGTTATTTTTTCTTCCGTTTCAAGCGTTTCGGAGCGGCGGACATAGCCCATAGCACCTATCGTGTGCGGTCCCGATGTATCGCCGTCCCGCTTTGTTATCGAAGCAAAATTATCCGAGCCGACTTCGAGTTTGCCCTGCGTGTAATCCCTGCCGAACGAATCTTTGCCGAACGTGGAAAGCAGCGGCGTGGTCGAAATCGTGCTTTTGTTTTCAAACTCAATGTTGAGTGCGCGGGTCTTGCCGAGCGTCGTTTTCAGATACGTTCCGTCGTCCGCAAGCGTTCCCGCAATGCCCCTTGCCGCCACGCTCGTGCCGTAATCGAGTTTCAGGAACGGCTCGTAAACGTCAGCAACGGTGCTTGAATTTGCGGGGTCGAAAACGGTCTGCGTCGTAAATGTTATGCCCCATTCCTCGGAAAGGAATTTTTCGAGAAGCGGGTTTTCGGGAGCGGAATTGTCCATAAACACCGCAAGGTTTCTGTCGTATGCGCCGTTGTGATAAAGATAATCGCGCAGCGCCGATATATCCGAGGTGGAATATGTCGTTTTCGGGTTTGCGATAACAAGTATTTCAACGTCTTCCGCAAGTGTCGCGGACGAAAGATCGACCGAAAGTTTGACTTCGTAGCCGTTCAGTTTGAGAAGTTCCTCAAAGTACGGAAAATCTTCTTCGCCGTGTCCCTTGACTATGCCGATCTTTTTGACGTCGGTCATCGTTGTGTTTCTCATCGCCGCGTCAAGTTGGCGTTCGAAAGAAATATACTGAACGCCGCTGAAAACATCGTCGTAAATGAACGAATACTTCTGCGTCTGCGGGCAGTAAACGGTTATGTAAACGCCGTCCCCGACGGTGATGTTTCTTTCTTTGAAAAAGCCGGGATTATAGCGCGTGTCCACATAGGACACGGATATTTTATCGGACGTTTTCGCAAAACTGTCAAGCAATTCGGCGGTGTAACGCTTGCCCGAATAAACTATCCGCGTTTTGGTTTCGCCCGTTTCGGAATCCGTTGACTGCGCCGTGTCGTAAGTCGCGCCGCGGAAATCGTCCTCGTTGCCGTTGACGATGACTTCGACCGAATACGGAAGCCGCCCCACAATATCGACGGAAACGGAATCTATGCCCGTTATGCGGCTGCCCGAGAAGTCCGCCGAGAGGTCAAACCTCTTGTCAAGACTTGTGAAAAGGATATTTATGAGTATCGCCGCAACGATGCAGACAATAGTGGCAACCGTGGCAACGGAAGCGTATCTTATCTTCTTTTTCATCTTCCGCCCTCCTATTCCCAACGGCGTTTTTCAAGCATTCTGACGGACAGAAACAGAAAAACGGCTGTTATGGAAACGTAAAAAACGACGGGCGCAAGGCTCAAAATGCCGAGCGCAAAATCGCCGTAGCTCGAATAAAGGCTGATACTTTCAAGCGCTGTGCCGAGCCACGAGGGCAGATATTTTGAGACCGCGCCGATTATGTACATAAACAGCAGTGTGCCGAAAACTGCGGCGACCGTGCTTATCTGATGTTCGGTGAAAGTGGAGATGAACACCGCAACGCTTATCATCGCCGCGCCGAGCAAAAGCACGCCTATATACTGCACAACGAACGTCGAAACGTCAAAATCGCCGAACATTCCGAGAATGAGCGCATAAAGGATATTAACGAGCGAACCGAAAAAGAACAGGCAGAACGCGCTGACGAACTTTGACAGCACAACGGTATAAAGGCTGACGGGAGATGTCGTCCAGAGTTTGTCCGTGCCGTTTTTCTTTTCCTCGCTGAAAAACTTAAAACTCAAAAGCGATACAAACACAAGATTTGCGATGTAAAGATAAAGCGAAAAGAACGTATACATCGACGTTGTGTTGTTGTTTATGACCGAAAAGACGAAGCAGACGCCCGCTATAAGAGTGTAAACGCAGAGCGTGAACCAGCCGGTCGGATTTTTGAAATAAACGGTAAATTCTTTTCTGACAAGCGCGCCCATTTACTTCTCCTCTCCCTCGTCCGTAATCTCGACGAGTTCCTCGGTCTGACGGATAAGATTTCCGTCCTTATCAACCACTTTTCTGATTATCTTTTTGTATTTCTTCTTTTTTACAGGTTCGGAATTCGGTCTGTTTTCCGTTTCGGAATTATCAGAAAGCAGAGCCTTTGCCGCGTCACGGCTGTCCGCAAGGCGTTTAGCTTCCGCTTTTGCGTCGCCGCTGACAAGGCTGATGAACACATCTTCCAAAGAAACGCCGAGCGGCGTTACCATAAGAATATACCAATTTTTCTTTGCGCAGAGTTCAAACAGCGCACGCCTGATGTCCGCGCCTTTTTCTGTCTGTGCCATTATATCGGCCGTTCCCTTTTCGAAAACGCCCATGAACTCAACGTTTACAACACCGTCAAGCGTTCTTATCGCCGCGGCGGCTTCGTCCGCAGGTGCGGCAAGACGTATCGCATAACGGTCGCTTGAAGCGGAGATGTTGAGCAGTTCGTCCGTCGGGCTGTCCTTGACAAGATAACCGTCGTTGATGACCAGCACCCTGCCGCATACCGCCTGAATCTCGGAAAGGATATGCGAACTCAAAATTACCGTATGACTTTCGCCGAGCGCGCGGATAAGATTTCGTATCTCCTTTATCTCACGCGGGTCAAGTCCCACCGTCGGTTCGTCAAAAATGAGTATTTCGGGGTTGCCGATAAGCGCCTGCGCAAGCCCGACGCGCTGACGGTAGCCTTTTGAAAGGTTTTTGATAAGGCGTTTTTCGGTGTCCGCAAGTTTTGTTGCGGCAAGCACCTGTGCAAGATGCACGTCCCTGTCGAATTTGCATTTTTTCAAATCAAAAACAAAATTCAGATATTCGCCCACCGTCATATCGGGATAAAGCGGCGGAAATTCGGGCAGATAGCCTATATTCTTCTTCGCTTCGTCCGGTTCTTCAAGAATGTCGTGTCCGTCAACGGACACCGAACCCGAAGTGAACGACGTATAGCCGGTTATCATATTCATCGTCGTCGTTTTTCCCGCGCCGTTCGGACCGAGAAAGCCGACTATCTCGCCTTTTTCAATCGTAAACGACACGTTGTTGACAACGGTTTTTGAGCCGTAACGCTTTGTTAGATTTTTTACCTGAATCATTGTTTTCTCCGTTCACTTAAAAAGAAAAGGGCGCGGCGGGCTTTTCCGTCGCGCCCATAGAGAAGTCTCAAAACACGAGTGATTATTCTTCGTCCTTTTCAACGGCGGTGACCGCTATCGAAAGTTCTTTGAGTTGTGCATCGTCAACCGTTCCGGGGCTCTTTGTCATTATCTCGGAAGCGTTCTGAACTTTCGGGAATGCGATAACGTCGCGAATGCTGTCCCTGCCGGCAAGTATCATCGTCAGACGGTCAAGGCCGTAAGCCATGCCGCCGTGCGGGGGTACGCCGTATCTGAAGGCGTCGATAAGGAAGCCGAACTGCGCATACGCTTTTTCGTCCGTAAATCCGAGCACTTCAAACATCTTGGTCTGCAACTCGGAGTTGTAAATTCTTATCGAGCCGCCGCCCGCTTCCATGCCGTTGATTACTATATCGTAAGCCTTTGCGCGAACCTTGCCCGGGTCGGTGTCGATAAGGTCGAGGTCCTCGAACATCGGCGACGTGAACGGGTGGTGCTTGGCAACGTATCTGCCCTCTTCCTCGCTGTATTCAAGCAGCGGGAACTCCGTTACCCAAAGAAGTTTGTACATATCCTCGGGGTGTGCGGGGTCGTGCGGGATCTTGTCAAGACGTTTCGCAACTTCGCAGCGCAGCGCGCCGAGTGCGTCATACGTTACCTGATCTTTATCCGCAACGATGAACGCGCAGTCGCCGTCTTTCAGACCGAGCGCCGCAATAAGCGCGTCCTTTTCCTCGTCCGAAAGGAATTTGAGGAACGATGACGAAACGGTCTCGCCCATCTTTATCCATGCAAGGCCCTTTGCCCTGTAAGTCTTTACAAACTCGGTCAGGGAGTCAATGTCTCTTCTGCCGAACTTATCCGCGCTGTCTTCAACAACAACGGCTCTTACAGCGCCGCCGTTTGCCACGGTGTCCGCAAACACCTTAAAGCCGAAGTTTTTAACGGTGTCGGAAATATTTCTGAGTTCATATCCGAAGCGCAGGTCGGGTTTATCCGAACCGAAGCGCTCCATAGCCTCCGCATAAGTCATTCTCGGAAGAGGAAGTTTTATGTCAACGCCGAGAATCTCTTTGAACGCTTTCTGAATAAAGCCCTCGTTCGCCTCGATAACGTCGTCAACGTCAACAAAGGACATTTCAAGGTCTATCTGCGTAAATTCTGGCTGTCTGTCCGCACGCAGGTCCTCGTCGCGGAAGCACTTCGCTATCTGCATATATCTGTCAAAGCCCGCAACCATGAGAAGCTGTTTGTAAAGCTGCGGCGACTGCGGAAGCGCATAGAAATGTCCCGGATGGATACGGCTCGGAACAAGATAGTCGCGCGCGCCCTCGGGCGTGGAACGGATAAGGTTCGGGGTCTCTATCTCGATAAAGTCGTGATCTGCGTAATACTCTCTGGCAATGCGGCAGAGTTTTGCGCGGAGCATAATGGGGCTCTGCATATCGGGTCTGCGCAGGTCGAGGTATCTGTATTTAAGTCTGAGTTCCTCTTTGACATTGGAATTTTCAACTATCTCAAACGGCGGAGTTTCGGACTTCGAAAGAATTTGAAGTTCGGTCGCAACCACTTCTATCTCACCGGTGGGAAGATCCTTGCGAACGGCGTTTTCACCTCTGCCGCGAACAACACCCGTAACGGAAATGCAGTCCTCGGAGCGGAGCGTATACGCTTTGTCAAACAATTCCTTGTTCGAGGTTTCCTCAAAATTTATCTGAATGATACCCGTGCGGTCGCGAAGATCGACGAAGATAAGTCCGCCGAGCGCGCGTCTGCGCTGTACCCAGCCGTGGACGGTGATTGTTTTTCCGATACTGTCGGAACGGAACGTTCCGCAATATCCGGTTCGTCTGTGTTCGATCTTTTCAAATTCCATATTGTCAGCCTCTTTTAATTTATATTCTGATTATAACGGTTGTTTTTACAAATTCTCCGTCGGAAGAGTGTCCGAACAGAGGTAATATTGCGGCGAAGAACGCCGTTTTTTATTTCAGTTCTTCGGCAAGTGCGTCAAGTTCTGTCTCACGTTTTTCGCCGTCCGACATTCTTTTCAGCACGGCTTTTCCGCTTTCGACCTCGTTATCGCCGAGAACGAGCGTGTATTCCGCGCCTATTTTATCGGCATATTTCATCTGCGCTTTCAGGGAGCGCGACGAAACATCCGTTTCCGCGGCTATGCCCTTTGTGCGGAGAGCGTATGCCAAAGCGGCGGCTTTTTTCGCGCCCTTCTCACCGATATTCGCGATATATACGCGGCAGGTGTCCTCTTTGCCGAAGTCACAGCCCTGTTTTTCCATAACGAGCAGAAGTCTTTCAAGTCCCGTCGCAAAACCGAGCCCGCAGACCTGTTTGGAAGGGTCGAGGTCGGTTATCAAACCGTCATAGCGTCCGCCGCCGAGCACGGTTAAGCCCGTTTCGCCGTCCACAAACTCGAAAACCGTCTTGGTGTAATAATCAAGTCCGCGCACGATGGAGGTATCGACTTCATAATCTATGCCGAAATTTTCAAGACCCGCTTTGAGTTTGGCGAAGTGGTCGGCGCAGTCCTCGCACAGGAAATCCGTCACTCTCGGCGCGTCTTTTGCTATCTTTGCGCAGTCGGGATTTTTGCAGTCCAATATACGCATCGGGTTTCTGTCCAGACGGTCGCGGCAAGTGTCGCAAAGCGCGTCTTTCGCATTCTCGAAATACGATTTCAGCGCGGCATGATATTTTTTGCGGCATTCGGGGCAGCCTATCGAATTTATTTTAAGCGAAACGCCCCTGATGCCGAGTCTTTTTATAAGAGTATCGGCAAGCGCGATAACTTCCGCGTCGGACGCGGGAGACTGCGTGCCGTAAAGTTCGACGCCGAACTGGTGGAACTCCCTGTATCTGCCCGCCTGCGGCTTCTCGTAACGGAAGCACGAAATTATGTAATAAAGTTTGAGCGGCATCAGTCCCGCAAAAAGTCCGTTTTGCAGGCAAAGGCGCGCCACGCTTGCCGTGCCCTCGGGACGCAGGGTTATCGAATCCTCGCCTTTGGTAACAAACGTGTACATCTCTTTCTGAACAACGTCCGTCGTGTCTCCCACGCCGCGGACAAAAAGTTCGGTCTTTTCAAAAGTCGGGAACCGAACCTCCCGAAAGCCGAAATCTGCGGCAACCTGCTGCGCCGTTTTTTCGACGAATCTCCATTTGTACGAATCCTGCGGAAGAACGTCTTTCGTTCCGCGAACCGCTTCTATCGAAGAAGCCATATATTCTTTTCCTCTTTCGTGTTATCTTTAATATTCTTCCGCCGAGCCGTGCGGGTCACGCCAGTTGAGCGCGTCCGTATTCAGGGCACGTACAAGCACCTCTCCCGTCGCGATGTTTGTCGCGAGCGGAATGTTGTGCATATCGCAAAGACGGAGCAGATTAAGTTCATCTCTCTGGTTTTCTTTTTGCATCAACGGGTCGCGGAAGAACAGGACCATATCTATTTCGTCATAAGCTATCTTGTTTGCCAACTGCTGCATTCCGCCGCGTTCACCGCTCATCAGGCGTCCTATTTCAAGTCCCGTCTCGTCGGCAACGAGTTTGCCCGTTGTCGCGGTCGCGCAAAGTCTGTGTTTTGCGAGAATGCCGCAATAAGCAATGCAGAATTGCACCATAAGTTCTTTTTTCTTGTCGTCCGCCAGAATAGCGATGTTCATATATGTTCCTCCGTTCGTTATATTGTTCCTACCGCAGCGGAGCAGAAGTCCATCACGGCGTTTCGTTCTATAATTTTATCAGTTCCGCGCTGCCTCCGCAAAGTCTTGTTGCGATGTTCGAAAACGCCTGTCTGACTTTCGGCGCGCCGCTTGTATAAGCGAATTTGCCGACGTATGTATATGCGGGAATGAGTTTATCCTCGGGTACAACGCCTATCAAGCGTACCGACACGCTGTCTATTATCTCGTCGATATTCGGCGCAAGGCGTTTCTTTATCATCGAAGCGTCAACTTTGTTGATAACGAGCCGCGCGTCGCGCAAGCCTTTCTTTTTCATCGTCTCTGCCGTTCTTTCGGCGTCTCGCAGAGACGTTAAATCGGCGGTCGAACGACCACGGCTTTGTGCCGACGGCAAACGAGGTCGCTTTCGCAAACGCTTGTCCCCGCAGGACAATCCACAAAAACAAAATCGTAATGCTCCGCCTGCTCGTCCGCAAGTTTTGAGATGAACCCAAACATCTTGTCCGCAGGAACGCGAAGCCGCGCGGGAGCGGCAAGAAAATGAAGCGTGCCTATTTCAGGATGACTGATAACGGCTTTTTCAAAGTAGCAAGCGCCCGAAAAGACGTCGCCGACGTCCAGCACCGCCTGATTTTGAAGTCCCAAAAGAATATCGGCATTTCGAAGCCATATATCGCCGTCAATAACAAGCACGTGCTTGCCCCTCAGAGCAAGCGCAACGGCAAGATTGACGCAGACCGTTGTTTTTCCCGCTCCGCCTTTGCCGGAGACGAACAAACAGACTTTTCCCATCAAAAACCGATTCCTTTCAATATCTATTGAAATATTATATAATATAAATAAGCATTTGGCAATATACGTGCGGTAAAATTTATAAAAACTTGCTTTTTCGCGGTTGTTTTTGCAAGTCAGGCAAAAAGACGGCAATCAAAATCACAATATGCGGAGAAGGTGTGCCGTCGCACACAGGGAACTTGCACAGCCATTTTCTTTTCCGCT